>Ga0210040_10000296_pt1 | contig 86192 bp, 64 predicted proteins | sample CryGeyCG12114_NA_FD_185462 | JGI IMG/M metagenome (GOLD analysis project Ga0210040, IMG submission 185462) | Groundwater microbial communities from aquifer - Crystal Geyser CG19_WC_8/21/14_NA (SPAdes) (version 2) | ecosystem: Environmental > Aquatic > Deep subsurface > Groundwater | place: USA... | reverse complement strand
ATACTTAGTAAAATTTCTACTGATTATTTTCAAGTAGTATGGGGAGTTTATAGCTTCTTGTATATTCTACTATTTCTTCTTTCTGTATATAAGGCGCAGCAGTTTTTTCCTACCCGCCTTTTTACGCTACCCAATGCTTTCTTTTGTCTGCTTCCGTTACTGGTTTTTCTGAACGGTATTAGTCCATATATCGGCCTGAAGACAGAATCTTCCTTTGCGATGTTCTCCAACCTGCGCACGGAAGGCGGCGTCACCAATCACCTGTTTATTCCAGTGAGCGCACAGATATTCGACTTTCAGAAGGATATGATTGAGGTAGTCTCTTCGTCGGATGCAGAGCTGCAACAGGCTTCCAATGACGGGAAGTTGCTAACGTTCTTTCAGTTCAAGAATCGGGTGGCCGATGTCCGGCCGGCGCGCGTGGAGTACATTCGTAACGGGCAGCGGCGCACGTTCACGCTCGCCACGGCCGCGCCCACCGACGAGCTTTTGCACAAGAGCCCGTCATTGCTGCGCAAGTTCATGCGGTTTCGCATGATCAATAAAGTTGACCCGCAGCCCTGCCAGCATTAGATTAGCAAACAACAGGATATTATGTATGGTGTGTTTTATCGTCGACCTACGCTGCTGTTGACCTTCTTTCGCCCCGCTGTGCTTTCCGGCGGCCCTAGGTAGCTGGGCTTCACGCCGCCCAGGTCGATTACCAGTTTTTCGAGTACCACGCCGGGGTCTACGCGCCAGAATTTCAGCACATGCTCACCGGGCTTCAGCAGGGTGTGTGTTGAGGTTTTGAGGATAATATTGTCGGCCACGGCCTTTTCCCACGGGCGGTTACCGTTGTCGGCCACCATACCGGTGTGCAGGTTGATAACCTGCGGCGCTTCATCATCAAACGACACAGCGTAACGTAGGCCTTCGCCACCCAAGAAATTGAGGGTAGGCGCTAAGTAGGTCTGCACGGTAACGGGGCTGGCGTTGGTCAGGTGCACGCGGTACTCCAGGTAGGGACTGCCGGCGCCGGGCAGCTGGCCGGGCGCCGTTACGGGCAGCGCCGTCACGCCCGAGAGCGTCCGGCCCAAGTCCGGCAGCACCTGCCATTGCACCCCGCCGCCTGCCACGGCCCGACTGAAATGCGCGGCTTCGATGGAAACGTAACCGTCAACTTCCTGAAAACTCGCTCCGGCCGCTGGAGCCGCTGCCGACTTTTGACGGGATACAAGTGATGCAATGGGGAGCGTCGCGCCGCTAGCGGTAGCAGACTCGGAAATGGTCTGCACAGCGGGTATGGCATTCTGCTCGGGTTGCTGCCAGTTGGTGTAGCCAATGTGCGTCTGGTCCATCATATGGTTCCACTTGCCGCCAGATAAGGAATGGTAGCGTCGCGAAATCTCGGCATCCATTTCAAACAACGCTTTGGCCTTGGCGGCCAGTTCGTTGGTGTTAGCCTGGTTGTTTTTAGCGGCTTCGCGGTTCAGAGCTACGGTGTAGTACAGCTCGTTCAGGTTGGCGCACGCCAGCACGGGATGCAGCACCAGCTCAAAGTAGGCATCGTGGTAGGCGGCGGGCAATTGCCGACCAATAGCTTCCGCCTGGGTCAATAGCTGGTTGTAGTCAGCTACCACAGTAGGCCACTCGTGGTAGTTGGTGAGGCTGTACGTGTCGGGGGAGAGCAGCTCGGGTTTGCGGCGGGCGTTGTATTTGGCATAGTTGGCCAGGATATCGACAATAGCTGCGGCGTGCTTCTCGCCAAACTGCCGGGCGGCCCACTGCCGGGTGTACTCGCCTACCTCGTCGGCAGTTATAGCATCCGGGTTCCAGGCGTAGTCGAGGAAGAAGCTGATGGGTAACTCCATAGGCTTCAAATCGCCCACGTTCACTACCCAGATCTGGTTGGCCTTGTACTCGTAGGCCAGGTGCATCTGCTCCCATATGCGCGGCAGCGGATTGGTATTGAGCCACTTGTAGTTGCGCGGACCGCCCACGTAGTCGAAGTGGTAGTAGATGCCGTAGCCACCGGCGCGGGGCTTCTCGTCCATCTTGGGCAGCTTACGCAGGTTGCCCCAGTTGTCGTCGCAGAGCAGCAGGGTCACGTCGTCGGGCACGCGCATGCCTTTGTCGTAGTAGTCCTGCACCTCTTTGTAGAGCGCCCACATCTGCGGCGTTTGCTCGGCAGTCTTGCCGGTAACATCAGCAATAATCTGGCGCTGATCGGCCACAATTTTTTCCAGCAGGGCAATGTTGCTACCCTCGCTCATGGGCTCGTCGCCGTCGCCGCGCATGCCAATGGTTACTACGTTTTCGCGGGTGCCCATGCGCTGCATACCGCCGCGCCAGAAGTCGCGCAGTACATCGGGGTTGGTCTGGTAGTTCCAAGGGCCTTTGCCGTAGCGGCGCCATTCGTCGTGGGCGCGCGTGAGGGGCTCGTGGTGCGAGGTACCCATCACAATGCCGTACTCATCGGCCAGCACGGGGTTTTGCGGATCGTCGTCGTTGAAAGCATTGCCCCACATGGCCGGCCAGAGGTAGTTGCCCTTCAGGCGCAGAATCAGCTCAAACATGTGCACGTACATCTTCGCGTTCACCCCGCCAAACTTCTCCTTGGCCCAGCCAGAGAAGGCCGGGGCTTCGTCGTTGATGAAAATGCCGCGGTACTTCACCTTGGGCTCACCCTGCGTGTGCCGCCCAGCCGATACATACAGCGCCTTTTGTGGCTTAGTCGGCACATCAGCCCACCAGTACCACGGCGACACGCCCATCTGCTGCGAGAGGTCATAAATGCCGAAGATGGTGCCGCGCTTGTCGCTGCCGGCAATGACCAGCGCACGGTCTACGCCGGACATGGGCTTGTCAACAATTTGCAGCACAAAGGTTTCCCACTTACCGGCCACCCCCGACACGTCCAACTTCTTGTCGCGCACCAGTTGGTCGATGAGCGGGCTTTTGCCGATGGTCCCGATCAATACCACTTCCCTACCCTTCGGCGCTTTGTCGGTGGTCAGCGTAGGCGTCACGCTGGTTACGCGGTTGATATCGGCCTGCAGGTCCTTGGCGGCGCGTAATACGCCCGGCCAGTCCTGGGCGCTGGCGAAAATCGGGGCAGCTTTGCCGCTGGCTTCCAGTGTAAAGCTGCCCTTCTGCTTTTTAAACGAGACGTAGGAAGGGTCGTCGAGAGCCAGCGCGGGTAGGGAAACGCTGAGCGTTAGGCCGGTAAAAAGTAGCAAGACGAAGCGCCGAGGGATAGATAACAAAAGCATAGTGGGTGGGATTAATGCGCGGGTAGGACACAGGGTTGTAGGGGCGCGTTGCACGCGCCCTTCGTTGTTTATCCAGACGGATAGGGCGACCATAACGCCCACAACGATGGGCGGCTGCAAGCCGCCCCTACCGCGCCGCCTGCACCACGGCCCGCAAGGCAGGTTTGGGCTGGTACTGGCGGTCGAAGAGCAGGGGGTAGCTGGTGCGGCCTTTAATGGGCCAGTCGTTCAGCCAAGAATCCGCGTCGGTAATGCCCCACAGGGTGATGCGGTCGATTACGTCGCGGTGCTTGTGAAACAACGCGAACAGGTCGGCATATCGTTTCGTGAGTTGCTGCTGCACCGAGTCGGGTAGGCCGGTGGTGTAGACGTTGTATTTCTGGTCGGCGGCGAAGGTTTCGGCAATGTCGGCACCCTGGCGGCGGCTGGGGTTGGGCAGTACATCAATGTCCAGCTCCGTGAAGTTGACGTGCACCCCCAGCTTGGAGAAGGCCACAATACTGGCTTCTACCTGCTCAATAGTGGGTTTGGTGAGGCCGTAGTGGCCCTGCATGCCAATGGCCGCCACCTTAATGCCTTTGGCCTGCAAGCCCTTCACGAGTTTAATCACGCCCGCCCGCTTTTCGGGGCGGTAGAGGCTATAATCGTTGTAGTAGAGCTCGGCCTTGGGGTCGGCCTGGTGGGCGTATTCGAAGGCTTTGGCCGCAAAGTCCTCGCCCAAAATCTCTACCCACTTGGTTTTGCGCAAGTCGCCCTGCTGGTCGTCGATGGCCTCGTTCACCACGTCCCACCCGTTAATTTTGCCTTTATAGCGGCCTACAACCGCATTGATGTGCGTTTGCAGGCGCTTCAGCAACACTTCCCGGCTCACCGGTTTGCCGGCTTCGTCTTCAAACACCCACTTAGGCGTTTGCTGGTGCCACAGCAGCGTATGGCCAATAGTAAACATCTTGTTCTGCTGCCCGAAGGCCACGTAATCGTCGGCGGGCTTGAAGTTGTAGGTATCGGGCTGCGGGTGCACGGCCTCCCACTTCAGCAGGTTTTCGGGGCTGATGGTGTTGAACTGCTGCTTGATGAGCGCGGTAGCCTGCGCATCCCGGCCACTGATTTGGCGGTAGTTAAGCGCCGCACCCACGTAGAAGTCCTTTTTGTACACGTCTTTCAGCACGGGTTCTGCTTTCGGTGCGAAGCCCAGCGCGCAGCTCGCCACGACAATAGAGAGCAGGGAATTTTTCGTTTTCATGGTGGGGTTGATGGAAGCGTATGCGAAGAACAGCGTGCGTTGCCCTACCCTCCGCCATCTGAACCAAGGCGCGCGGGCAGCAAAAAATACTCCCCATAATTGGTTATTGATCAACCAACTATGGGGAGTATTGCATCCTAAAGTTTTATAGTCAGTGTACAGGGTAGAGACACAACATTTTGTGTCTCGTCGTTGCTGACGTTGTTTACTTGGCTGTTGCAGTGCTGGCTGTTCAACAACGAGACACAAAATATTGTGTCTCTACAGCTCGTAAAGCCTTAGATATACTGGTTGATCAGGCTCTCCAGCCACTCCTGCTTGCCGCTGCGGGGAGTAGGCTCGCCATGCTCAAAGGCCAGGCGGCGCAGATCTTCCAGCGTCAGCTCACCGCGCTCGAAGGCAGCGCCCGCACCCGCATCAAACGAGGCGTAGCGCTCCGTGCGGAACTTGCGGTAGCTCGATTTCTCCAAGATATCGTTGGCAATCACCAGCGAACGGGCGAAGGTGTCCATGCCGGCAATGTGGGCAATGAAAATGTCTTCCAGGTCGGTGGAGTTGCGGCGGGTTTTGGCGTCGAAGTTGATGCCGCCGTGCTTGAAGCCACCGGCTTCCAGAATCACCAGCATCGATTCGGCCAGTTCGTTCAGGTTATTGGGGAACTGGTCGGTGTCCCAGCCGTTCTGGTAGTCGCCGCGGTTGGCGTCCATCGAGCCCAGCATGTTGGCGTCGGCGGCCACTTGCAGCTCGTGCTGGAAGGTGTGACCAGCGAGGGTAGCGTGGTTCACTTCCAGGTTCAGCATGAAGTCGTTTTCCAGGCCGTACTCCTTCAGGAAGCCGATAACGGTAGCAGCGTCGAAGTCGTACTGGTGCTTGGTAGGCTCGGCGGGCTTGGGCTCGATGAAGAACTTGCCGGTGAAGCCCTGCTGGCGGGCGTAGTCGCGGGCCGTGGCCAGGAAACGGCCCATGTGCGCCAGCTCGCGCTTCATGTCGGTGTTCAAGAGGGTCATATAGCCTTCGCGGCCACCCCAGAACACGTAGTTCTCACCGCCCAGCGCGATGGTCGCGTCCAGGGAGTTTTTCACCTGGGTAGCGGCGTAAGTCAGCACCGAGAAGTCGGGGTTGGTGCTGGCGCCGTTCATGTAGCGCGGGTTCGAAAACACGTTGGCCGTGCCCCACAGCAGCTTCACACCGGTTTCCTGCTGCTTCTGTTTGGCATAGTCTACAATGGCGCTCAGGTTGCTTTCGTACTCCTTCAGGGTAGGCGCTTCGTCTACCAGGTCCACGTCGTGGAAGCAGTAGTAGGGCGTACCCAGCTTGGTGAAGAACTCGAACGCGGCGTCCATCTTATCGTAAGCGCGGCCCAGGATATCGCCTTTGGCATCCCAGCCAAACTCCTTGGTGCCGGGGCCAAATGGGTCGCCGCCGGTGCCGGTGAAGGTGTGCCAGTAGGAGACGGCAAAGCGCAGATGCTCCTTCATGGTCTTACCAGCTACCACGCGGTTTTCGTCGTACCATTTGAAAGACAGTGGGTTGTCCGACTCGCGGCCTTCGTATTTGATAACGTCAATGCCTTTGAAATGCTCCGTCTTAGTTAGCGTGTTGTTCGACATGGTGGGAAATGGTTGAAGTGGTAAGAATTTGTTGGGTAAGCGCCTGGTGCCACCGGGCATAGGCCGCTTGATACTGCGTTTGCAATTCGGGAGTAGGCGCCAGCGTCAGAATACGCTCCAGGCCCACGAAAGCGTCGGCGGGCGAGGCGTATAGCCCTACCCCTACTCCGGCGCCGCGGGCCGCGCCCTGGGCGGCGTCGGTGTTGTAGAGTTCCAGCGTCACGTTGGCCGTGTTCACGAAAGCCTCGCGGAACACCGGACTCAGGAACATGTTGGCGTTGCCGGCGCGCACGGTGTGCACCTGCACGCCCGCCGCCCGCATAATATCAATGCCATAGTTGAGGGCGTACACGATGCCCTCCTGGGCGGCGCGCAGCACGTGGGTGCGGTCGTGGCGCGTGAGGCTCAGGCCCAGCAGCTCGGCGGTGGTCGGCTCGTTTTCCAGGATGCGCTCGGCGCCGTTACCGAAGGGTAGGAACAGCAGTTCCTCGGCCCCTATCGGCGCCTGGGCGGCCAGGCGGTTCATCTCGTCGTAGGGCAGCTCGCCCACGATTTTGCGCAGCCAGCTGTTCAAAACACCCGTGCCGTTCATGCACATCAGCATGCCGTTGCGCGGCGCGTCGGGCTGGCTGTTCACGTGCACAAAGGCATTCACGCGGGAGCGGGGGTCTACCACCGGCTGGTCGCTGATGCCGTAGACGACGCCCGAGGTGCCGGCCGTGGCAGCTATTTCGCCGGGCTGCAACACGTTCAGGGAGAAGGCATTGTTGGGCTGGTCGCCGGCGCGGTAGCTCACGGGTGTGCCCGCGGCCAAGCCCAGCGTCTGCGCCGCCTCGGCCGTCAGGCGGCCTTGTTCGGCAAAGGTGTCTACGACAGTCGGGAGCAGGTCGGCGCTGATTCCGTAGTAGTCCAGCAGGTCCTGGGCCACCGCTTGCTCGCGGAAGTTCCAGAACACACCCTCCGACAAGCCCGATACGGTGGTTTGCAGTTCACCCGTCATCTGAAAAGCGATATAGTCGCCGGGCAGCTGAATCTTATGGATTTGGGCGTATACCTCCGGCTCGTTTTCGCGCACCCACTTCAGCTTGCTGGCCGTGAAGTTGCCAGGTGAGTTGAGGAAGTTCTGCAAGCAGTGCTCCTCGCCTAGTGCCTCAAAAGCCTCGTCGCCGTAGTCTACGGCCCGGCTGTCGCACCAGATGATGGCGGGGCGCAGCACCTTGCCGGCCTTGTCAATCAGCACCAGCCCGTGCATTTGGTAGGTGATGCCGATACCCGCTACCTGCGACGCATCGAAGCCATAACCAGCCTTCAGCTCCTGGGTGGCATTAACGGCTTCCTGCCACCAACGCTCGGGGCGCTGCTCGGCCCAGCCGGCCTGCACGGCCAGGATTTCCATCTCCTGCCGGGGCGAGGTAACGCTCGCCAAGCACTTGCCGGTATCGGCATGGAGGAGCGCAACTTTCACCGACGAGCTGCCGATATCATACCCAAGCAGGTAGTTCATGGGAAATAGGTAGGGTTAATATTCTCGAAATATACACCTGCACTGAGCAGGATGCCAGTTTAAAAACCGCTTGAATGAAGCGTAAAGGCCTTTTTTCTATCGGAACCGTTTTCGAAAACGGTTCCGATAGATACAATAAACCTATTTTTTTCTTGTGTTGTCTACGCATTTTATCCTCCACTGAACACTATTTTCTTACCGCACCACTACCGTAGCCACGGCCGGCGCGCTGGCTCCCAGCGCCTGGCTGCGCTTGCCGGGTAGGGCGCCGCCCACCGAAATAGTCACCGGCCCGCTGGCCGCAATGGTTTTGCCCTGAGCATCAACCAAGGCCAGTTGCTCGGGCGTGAGCGTGAACTTCACGGTGGTGCTGGCACCGGGCTCCAGACGCACGCGCCGGAAGTTTTTGAGCGCGAATAGCGGCACCTGCTGCCCGGCGCGGGGCGCGTGCGTCACGTAAAGCTGCACCACTTCCTCACCGGCCACTTTGCCGGTGTTGCGCACGGTAGCTTCCACCTCCACGGGCTTGCCTTTGGCAATCTTCCTGGCCGATAGCTTCACGCCGGGGTAGTCGAACGTGGCGTAGCTCAGGCCAAAGCCGAAGGGATACAGCGGCTCCTGCGCCATGTAGCGGTAGGTGCGGCCCTGCATGCTGTAGTTCTCGTAGGCCGGCAGCTGATCCAGGGACTTGGGGAAGGTGATGGGCAGTTTGCCCGAGGGTGCTACCTTACCAAACACCACGTCGGCAATGGCGTTGCCGCCTTCCTCGCCGGGGTACCAGGCCAGCACCACGGCGTCGCACAGCTCGTGCACTTCGGCCAGGTTCATGGGCGAGCCGCCCGTCACGATGGCCACAATGGGCTTATCGTTGTTTTTGCGCAGACCGCGCAGAAAGTCTATCTGGTTTTGGGGCAGGTTGTAATCGAGCCGGTCGCCGAATGAGGGCGAGGCAATGGATTCGCCTTCTTCGCCTTCCAGCAACCCGTTGATACCCAATACCACAAAGGTAGCGTCCACGGTGCGGGCGGTGCCGCTCACCCAATCCACGCCGTTTTGGTTGGGGCGGTCGAGTAGGGCGCCGGGGCGGTACTGCATCTGGCTGGCCGGGCTCACGCCTCCTACCAGACCTTCCAGCACGGTTTTCATCTCGGGGTTCACGCCATAGTAGTTGCCCAGCAGCGCGTCGAGGTTGGCGGCGTTGGGGCCGGTCACGAAGTACTTGGGCAGGTCGTTGCGCAGGGGTAGCACGCCGTTGTTCTTGAGCAGCACAATGGACTTTTGGGCCGCCTCGCGGGCCAGCGCGCGGTGCTTGGCGCTGTTGATGACGTCCGTGCCCAGCTTGTCGTAGGGGCTGCTACCCTGCGGGTCGAACAGGCCCAGCTTGAATTTGGTGCGCAGCAGAATGGCCAGGGAGCTGTCCATTTTGGCCTCGGTGGTGAGTCCTTTCTGCACGGCTTCGGGTAGGGCCGGGTATACGCTGCCGCAGTTCAGATTCACGCCCCGTTGCAGGGCCAGCGCAGCGGCTTCGGCGGGCGTTTGCACCACTTTGTGGCCCTGGTAGAAATCCACCAGCGCCCAGCAGTCGCTCACAATATGGCCTTTAAACTGCCATTGCTGGCGCAGCACGTCTTGCAGCAAGTAGGTATTGCCGCAGCACGGCTCGCCGTTGGTGGCGTTGTAGGCGCACATCACGGCCTCTACCTTGGCATTCACCAATTGGTGAAACGCGGGCAGGTAGGTTTCCCACAAATCCTGGGGCGAGGCCTGGGCGTTGAACTCGTGGCGCAGCTTCTCGGGGCCGCTGTGCACGGCAAAGTGCTTGGCGCAGGCGGCAGTTTTCAGGTAGCGCGGGTCGTTGCCCTGCAAGCCTTGCACAAAGGCCACGCCCAGGCGGCCGGTTAGGGTAGGATCTTCGCCGTAGGTTTCCTGGCCCCTACCCCAGCGCGGGTCGCGGAAGATGTTGATGTTGGGCGTCCAGAAGGTGAGGCCGCTGTATTGCTGGCGGTAGCCCTTGGCCACGGCCGCGTTGTACATAGCCCGCGCCTCGTCGGAAATGGCTGTGGATACGCGCAGGGCCAGATCTTCGTCGAAGGTAGCGCCCAGCCCAATAGCCTGCGGAAACACCGTGGCCGCGCCGGCCCGCCCTACCCCGTGTAGCGCCTCGTTCCACCAGTTGTAGGCCGGGATGTTCAGCCGCTCAATGGCCTTGCTGTTATACATCATCTGATCGGCCTTTTCCTCCAATGTGAGCTTGGCTATCAGGTCGTTGACGCGTGCGTTCAGCGGCTGCTTGGGGTCGAGGTAGCGGGCAGTGGCCGACTGCTGAGCCTGGGCTCCCAGGCTCAACCCGGCCAGTAACAGCCCCGCGAACAGGCGTTTGGGGTTAGAAGTCATCGGTGCGGAACGTAGAAGCCGGCAAGCCAGCTTTGTTGTACAGATTGGCGTTTTCGGGGTTGTCGGCCCAGGCGTAGCGCACGGCTACGGGCGCGGCTACCTGGTCGCTCCAGACCACTACCTTATCGCCCTCAATGCGAGCCTGCGCGGTCACAAACTTCTTATCGGCCCCGGCCACGGTGAAGCCCCCGAGCGTGCCGCTGCCCTTGGCTACCAGGCCGCCGCCCACGCTACCGAAGGTCAGCGTGGCCTTGTTGCCCTTGGTCTGCATCGACTGGTAGAGCGGGCCGGAGGCTACTACTTTCTTATCGCCGTAGGCTACTTGCTGCGCCGCCAGGGCCAGGCGGTGGCCTACCGTCTGCTTGTCTAAGGGGTGAATGTCGTTCCACTCGCCCACATCGGTGATGACGGCCATGCCGGTGCGGGGAAGGGTAAGTAGGCGGCGCTGGGCGTCGCGCACCAGCGCCTGGTTGCTTTCGCCGGGCTCGGCTTTGGCCTTGTTGATGTTGGCCAGCTGCACGTAGAGAAAGGGTAGTTCGGGCTGCTGGAAGTGCTGGCGCCAGTCCTTTACCAGGCTAGTCGTCAGGGCTTGGTAGTCCTGCGGGTGGCCGGTATTCGACTCGCCCTGGTACCAAATCACGCCTTTGAGCGCGTAGGGTAGCACCGGCGCCACAAGCCCATTGTACAAGCCGCCGGGCTGGTACTGGAAGGTAGTACTGCCGGGCGCGGGCGACATGGTAGCGCCTACCTTATACTGCCAGGGTCCACGCAAATCCAGCGTCTGGCCGCCGGCCACGAGGCGGTACTGCTTATCGAGCGTGAAGCCGCCGCGCCCGCCGTTGCTGACGAGGCGCACCACAATAACGTTCTTGCCCGGCGTCAACACACCCGGCCCGAAGTCGTACTTGCGGGGCGGGTACTGGTAGCCGGTGGTGCCCACCAGCTGCCCGTTGATATAGGTGGAATCCGCATCTACCAGCGTACCCAGCTCCAGGCGGGCGGACTTGCCGACCATGCTGGCGGGCACGTCCACTTCCTTCCGGAACCATAGCACGCCGTTCACTGGCCCCAATGGCGTCTGGTCGGCCCAGTAGCCGGGCACGTTCATCGTGGCCCAGTCGCGGGCGTCGTAGGTGGGGCTGTACCACTTGGTTTGGCCGGCTGCTTCGCCTTGGTCGGCGCGGTACAAGCGCTGCTGCCAGTCGCGGCCGGCGGCTTGGTCGCGCTGCTGAATGCTGGCAACTAGGGTGCTGTCTTTATACTTCTCCCCTACCTGCTGGTACTCCGGAAATTGCTTGAGGGCATCGGCGCTCAGCCAGGCCTGGGCTGGCGAGCCACCCACGGCATTCTTAATCAGCCCGATAGGCACCTGATATTTGGCGTACAGATCTTTGGCAAAGAAGTAGGCCACGGCCGAAAACTGGGCGATGCTCTGCGGACTCACTCCTACCCAGCTGCCGCCCGTTACGTCGGCCTTGGGGCCGGTGAAGGCGTAGCGCAGGGGCACGTTGAACTGCCGGATGCGCGGGTTGTTGGCGGTGGCCACCTCCTCGGGGTACTTGTCGCGCACGCGGCTCATGGGTAGTTCCATGTTCGACTGCCCCGAGCACAGCCACACGTCGCCTACCAGGATATCGCTCAGCTTCAGCTGGTTGCTGGCCGCGAGCGTCATGTCGTAGGGGCCGCCGGCCGGCATAGCGGGTAGGCTAATGCGCCATTCCCCAGCCGGGCTGGTGGTAGCGCGGTAGGTTTTGCCCCGAAACGTTACCGTCACCTGTTCTCCTACCTTCGCCCAGCCCCAGATGGTAACGGGCGCGTTGCGCTGCAACACCATGCCGTTGCTGACGAGGCGCGGCAGACGGATCTGCGCCGTAGCCGGACCCGCTCCTAGTAGGCCCGCTGCTATCAGCAGCCCTACCCACCGGCGGGGTGTGGACAGATAGGGGCGTTGATGGTTGGATAGAATCGTCACAGGTTAGTATGTATAGAGCTTAACGTGTTGAATGCCATATTCCTCGCCGGGAATACGGATATGACGTCCTTGGTGGTCTTGGTCGCCGTTCATGCGGCGGCCAGGCATCCACTTACCGTCCTTGAACTCACCTTCATCTACGCTGAGGTAGCCGGCGCGCTTGCCTTTGGCGGTGGGTTCCACGGTGAGCACCACGCCGGTGCCCACCACGTAAAACTCATCGGGGGCCACGGCTACAACGAGGGCGCCGCCGGGCGTCCAGTCGGGCTTTTTTGCGCCCAGCGACCAGCCCAGCGTGTATTCGTGCTTGGCGGTGAAGCGGTAGTCGCCGAGGGTAGTGACGCTGGCTGCCGAGTCTTTGTAGAGCAGGAAGCCGCGGGTTTGCCCGGCCGGCTGGTATTTGGTTATCAGAGGCGTCATTTGCTGCAACAGCTCGTAGGCCTTGCCAATGGGCGCACCTTTCAGCGTATCGCTCCCCTCAATGGCGAAGGGTGAAAAGGCCAGGCAGTTGTAGTTGCCAAAGGCAAAGAATGCCTTGGCCTCTACCCCGTCTTCAAACCGATGCTCGGGGATGAACAGCGGGTTGCCGCCGCGCGTATACAGGTCGCACCAGTGCTTGAAATCGGGGTTGTAGAAGTCGGGCGCCAGGATATCGATGACCGGTGCTCCGGCCAGCCACACGTCCATGAGGTGGGGCAGCGGCCCGGCGCTGGGATACTTGCCGGGCAGCACGCCGGGCCGGTTGAGGGCCGCATTTACGTACATAGGCAAGGGGTAGACGGCTTTGCCGGCGGCGGCTAGGGCGTTGGTGAAGGTAGCGTAGTGCCAGGCCTGAAAAATCTCGTCGGTGGCCAGGCTTTTGCCGAAAACCTCTTCCCAGTTGCCTTTAGTTTTACTACCCTGCCGCTGCCAAAGGGCCGCGAATTCCGGCTTCAGGCTTTTCCGCTCGCGCTGCATATAGGTGAGCAGCGCGGCCGGAACAGGTTGCTTGAAAGCGGCGTTGGCCTTGTCGTCGTAGCTGCGGGCCGTGGGCAGCATCCCAATTTCGTTTTCTACTTGCACCGTAACGACGGTGTGCTGCTGGCTATCAGTTTCTTTGAGGTGCTGCATCAGCCGCACGAAGGCTTTCTTGTCGGCCTCCAGGTTGTGGGCATCAAAGGGTGTCATGATTTCCTGCTTTTCGCCTTTGTCGTCCTCAATGCGGGGGAAGCGCTTCTGGTCGGTTTTCACCCAGCCGGGCGCGTAGGCCGACATGCTGTTTTTCCAGGCGCCAAACCACAGCAGCACCAGCTTCATGTTGTGTTTGCGGGCGTCGCGCAGCAGGTCGTCTACCAGTGTGAAGTCGAATTTGCCTTCCTGGGGCTCCATCAGCTCCCAATACACGGGCGCAATGACAGTGTTCAGGTGCATGGCCTTCAGCTTGGGCCACACCGGCTGCATGTAGGCGGTGCTGGAAGCCGTGGAATTACCCAGTTCGCCACCCAACACCAGGAAAGGTTTGCCATCAACCAGTAGTTGCGTACTCGGGCCTACTTTCACCAGGCGGGGTAAACCGCTGGCGGCAGGTTGCTGAGCTTGCGCCGCAACGATACTCAGCAAGGAAAGGCAGAACAGCAGGAAGGTGCTTCTCATGAAAGAACAGGGTAACGTAGGATAAGAACGGCAGGCGAAGCTGTCGTGTGCTTCAACCGAAAAAGGGAGCGGCCAGTAGTACTGGCCGCTCCCGCTTGTTGCGGCCGGGATTAGTAGCCCGGATTCTGCGTGATGCCGCCGCTGGGTTGCCCCGACGTGCGGTCTATTTCCGTCTGCGGAATGGGGCGCAACCGGTGGTAGTCCTTGATGTTGATGGCAGCATTGGAGCCGTAGATACCATTCGGCAGGCGCGTGAGCGGCGGGTTATACTTCTGCACGCGTTCTACCAACTTGTTGGTGCGCTTCAGATCAAGCCAGCGCATCATCTCGCCGCACAGTTCGCGGGTGCGCTCATCCAGGATGAAGTCGATGTTTACCTGGCTGGCGGTGATGTCCATCTGGGCTTTTTTGCCCGTAGCACCTGCCCGCTCGCGCACCACGTTGAGGTAGGTAGCAGCCTGGGCCGAGTTGCCGAGGTAGTAATACGCCTCGGCAGCAATCAGATAGGTTTCAGCCAAACGGTAAATGATGTTCGGACGGGTCGAGAAACCGTTCACCGACGTACGGTTACGCGAGTCGTACTTGTTCATCGTGGGGAAGTACTCGGTGGTGTACTGGCTGGGCTGGAACACACGGTACGGCACCGGGCGGGCCGCAATGCGCGCCAGTACGGCGGCGGGCAGCTCGCGGCCAGGGTACCAGATAGCGGTATCACCCACTACCGCATTGGCATTGCCGCTGTTGTTGCCGGGCGAGTTCACTAGGTAGGTAGTAGTGAACCACTTGCCGTAGCGGGTGTCGGTGGTGCGCAGCTGCGCGCCCGATTCCAGAGCATTGCCGCTGGCATCGCGCAGGATGTAGGAATCTTCCAGGTAGTGCGTTACGCAGTGGCGCGCAAAAGGACGGCCGTAGAAGATGCTACGAACCATATTGGGCAGCAAATCGTAGCGGCTGCGGAAGTTGAAGCCAGCCACGTTTTCGCCTCCAAAGGTAAAGCCATCGACGCGGTTGAACGTGGCGTCGCCGCTGAACTGCACGTTGAACAGTACCTCTTTGCCGTTCTCATTGCCTTCTTCGAACACTTTGGCCGGATCGGCTTCCAGCCCAATGCCGTAGCGGCTTTGATTGTCGATCAGTTCTTTGGCAAACTTGGCGGCGTTGGCGTAGTCATCACCCTGCTTGGCCGTGGAGGTAGCACGGGTCAGGTACACCTTCGAGAGCAGGTGCAGGGCCGTGGCGCGGGTAACGCGGCCGGGCTGGGCGGGCTTGTCGGCAATATCCGCCATGGCCTCCGTCAGGTCCTTGATGATGGACGTGTACACGTCGGCCATCGGCGCGCGGGCAATGTCCTTGGTAGGGGTATCCACGAAGTTCAGCATCAGCGGCACATCGCCAAACTGCTGCACCAGCATGAAGTAGTAATGCGCCCGTAGCAACTTTGCTTCGGCCACCAGCTGCGCCACGCGCGCCGGCGTGAGGCCCTGCACCGTGGAGGAGTACTGCAACACGCCATTGGCGGTGTTGATGTACTGGTAGCAGACCGTCCAGATGAAGGAGGTAGAGCCCGCGTTAACCGGCGTGAGGTCCGTGGGGCTGTAGTCGTTCAGGCCACTGCTGGAGGTGATGCCGTTGGTCCACTCGTCGGTACCGGCCACGGTGGTGAAGAAGGCCGCGTCGTTGCCGTGGAGCTGGCGCAGGCCCGAGTACACACCCGTCACGCCCGCCTCAATACCCTGCGAGGTGCTCAGGAAAGCGGGGGTCAGAATGGATTGTGGGTTTTCGACCAACGTGTCCTTCTCGCAGCCACTGGTTGCCAGCAGCAGGGAAGTACCCAGCGTGAGTAGTACTATCTTTTTCATATCAGGAGCGCAATGCGCAGAAAATAGTCAATGAGTAAATGAATGGCTGAGTAACGGGTATTGGCTACATTACTGTGCTTCCGCACTCAATTACTCAGCCATTCTTGGTTAAAATCCCAGGTTCACGCCCACAATGAAGGCGCGCGTTACGGGGTAGTTCACACCCACACCTGCCAAGCCAGCCGAGGAGCTATTGGGGTTACCGCCCGTGAACTCAATGCCGCCGGGGTTACCCGCGTTGAAGCGGCTGGAGTACGACAGCGCATCGGGGTCGATGGCCTTGTTGTCCTTGAAGTACTGTGCCTTGGACCAGATCAGCGGGTTCTGCACCTGCACGTAAATACGGGCCGTGCTCATGCGCGCTTTTGTAGCCCAGGCCGCCGGGATAGAGTAGCCCAGGTCGATGCTGCGTACTTTGATGAACGTACCGCTGAGGTAGGCCAGCGTCTGGCCGTAGGTAGGCCACTCCGTAGCGCGGGCCGACTGGTCGGGCTGGGGATAGTCGTTGGTGGGGTTGGTGGCGGTCCAGTAGTTCAGGTTCACCTGGTTGCGGCGGCCCGTGTTGGTGGCGTAGTAAGCCGGTCCGAACAAGGTAGGATCAACCACGGTAGCGCCCACACGCGTCAGCGCCACAGCCGTGAGGTCGAAGCCTTTGAAGCGGAAGCGGTTGGTGATACCAGCTTCAAACTTGGGCTGGCGCGAGCCGATGATCTGCCGGTCGCTGGCGTTGATCACGCCGTCGTTGTTCACGTCCTCTACCTTAATCTGGCCAGGCTTGGAGCCGTACTTACGGGCCAGGTCGGCCTCATCCGTTTGCCAGATACCCGTTTTCTTGTAGTCGTAAATTACGTAGAGCGGCTGGCCCAGGAAGCGCTGGTTGCCCACGTCGCTGAGTTTCTCGCCGTCGGCGCCGTAGCGGGCCAGGTCCAGCACTTTCTCCCGGTTCACGGTGAAGTTCCAGTCCATCTGCCAGTCGAAGCCATCATTGTTTTTAGGCCGCACGTTCACCGTGGTCAGCGTTATTTCCAGGCCGCGGTTCTGGGTTTGGCCGGCGTTACGCACAAACGAGCCGTAGCCGCTGGCTGTGGGTAGGGCGTCGGGAAGCAGCAGGTCGCTGGTGCGCTGCTGGTATACTTCTATGCTACCTAGCAGGCGGTTCTCCAGGAAGCCGAAATCAAGACCGAAGTTGGTGGTGGTGGTGTATTCCCAGCCCAGGTTGGGGTTCGGAATGCTGGAAGGCACCACGCCCACAGCGCCCGTAGAGCCGAAGTTGTAGTAGCCGTTGCCAATGCCCGAGCCCAGGGAGCCCAGCGTCTGGTAGGGATTCACGGCGGTGCTACCCACGCGGCCCAGGCTGGCGCGCAGCTTCAGGTTGCTTACCCAGGTATAGTCCTGCAAGAACGATTCGTTGGCGATGTTCCAGGCCACGGCGGCCGAGGGAAATGCCTTGTACTTGTTGCCGGGCGCCAGGCGCGACGAGCCGTCTACGCGCACGGTCAGGGTAGCCGAGTAGCGGTTGTCGTAGGCGTAGTTGGCGCGGCCCATGTAGGAGATGATGTCCCACCGCTGCTGCCCGCTGGTAGCCGAGTTAGGCGTACCAGCACCTAAGTTATTGTCAAGCTGATAGTTGGTAGGCAAGTTGCGCACCGACGTGGCAAAGTTGTCGAAGCGATACTGCTGCCAGCTATACAAGCCCGTGAAATTTACATCGTGCTTGCCGAAGCTGCGGTTGTAGGTCAGCAGGTTTTCAGCCAGTAGATTGAAAGCCAGGTTAGTAGACCGACTGGCCGTGCTCTGGCCGCCGCCGTTCTGGGGCGTATTGGAGGCGAAGTAGTTGCCGTTGTTTTCCGAGCGCGCATCCAAGCCCAGGTTCAAGCGATAGTCTAGCCCGGGCAGAATGTTCACCTGCCCGTAGAGGCTGTTGAAGCTCCGCACCCGGCGGTTTTGGTCCCGGTGTGCATCCTGGGTATACAGCGTCAGCGGGTTCGAGAGGCCGGTGTCGTTGTTGGGGTAGAGGATGGGCGCGCCGAGGGCATCGTAGGGCGAGGCCAGTGGGCTGCTCGTGATAAGCGAGTACAGGATGTTGATGTTGGGGTCGTCGGCCTGAGTGTAGGTGTTCAGGGTGTTCATGCCCACCTTCACCCGCTTGCCAATCTGCTGATCGAGGGTAGCGCGCAAGGAGTAGCGCTGGAAGCGCTGCACCGGCACAATGCCCTTTTCGTCGTAGTAGCCCAGCGAAGCCGAGTACTGCGTCTGCTCCGTACCGCCCGACAGCCCCAGCGCGTGGTTCTGGATGTGGCCGTTCTGGTAAAGCATCTTCTGGTAGTCGTACGAGCGGCCCGCGGCGTAGTTTTCCCGCTCGTCGGCCGTCAGGAAGGTAGAGGCCGTAGCTGGGTCGTAACTGGGGTTCTGGGCACGGTAGGCTTCCAGGCGGTAGTCGTAGAACTCCTGGCCGTTCTGCACGTCGTAGTAGCCGTAGGGCTTTTTCGAGCCGTAGTAGCCGCTGTACGTCACGCGGGCCGCGCCGGTCTTACCGCGCTTGGTGGTAATCAGAATCACGCCGTTGGCCCCACGCGCACCGTAGATGGCCGTGGAGGAAGCGTCTTTCAGCACTTCCAGCGAGGTAATATCGTCGGGGTTCAAATCGTTCAGGCTGCCGTCGAAGGGCACGCCGTCTACCACCAGCAGCGGGTCGTTGGAGCCCGAAAACGAGCGGTTGCCCCGGATGCGGATAACGGGGCTCTGCCCCGGCGTAGTGCTGGTGCTGGATACCGTGATACCCGCAGCCCTACCCTGCAACGCCTGCCCAATATTGGCCACCGGCACATCGCGCAGCTGCTTCTCATCCACAGTCGAAATGGCGCCCGTCACCTGGCTTTTCTTCTGCACGCCGTAGCCTACCACCTGCACCTCGTCGAGAGCATTGGTTTCGGTAGCCAACTCAATCTTGACGTCCGTCCGGTCGCCGATGGGCACCTCCTTGCGGGTGAAGCCGATGGAGCTGATAATCAGCACCGCATCATTACTTGGCACCGAGAGGCTGAACTTACCGTTCACGTCGGTGCTCGCACCCGTGGTGGTGCCTTTCACTACCACCGTCACACCGGGCAGCGTTTCGCCGGTCTGCGACGTCACCGTACCCGTCACGGTATGGGCTACCTGCTGGGCCACCACGAGGGTAGGCGTCAGACCTAATAACGATAACACGACTGTGCCCCGCACCATTGGCTGGCCCAGCCGCAACCACGCAGCATATAAAGGTATTTTCATGGCTTTATGGGAATTGTATGTGGGTGAACTACTTGCTTTAAAATCCAATAGAGTTGCCGCCATCCACGGGCAGCGAGGCGCCGGTGATGTAGCGGGCCGCGTCGGAGGCCAGGAACACGGCGGCGTTGCCGATGTCTTCGGGCTGCCCAAACTTGCCCATGGGCGTGCGGCGCATGGCCCGGTCGCGGCGGTCGGGGTCGTTGTTCATGGCGGTCCGGCTCATGGCCGTTTCAATGAAGCCGGGCGCAATGGCATTCACCCGCACCCCAGCTCCCGAAAACTCCGAGGCCAGCACCTTCACCATTCCTTCCAGGCCCGCCTTGGAGGCTGCGTAGGCGGCTACCCGGTCGATGCCGTAGTAGGCAGCCATGGAGGAAATCATCAGAATCACGCCGTGCCGGCGCTCCAGCATGCGCCGGGCACACACCCGGGTGAGGGCAAACACTGCGTTCAAGTTGGTGTGCACGATGCGGTCAAACTCTTCGTCGGTGACTTCCAACGCGGGCTTTTTCAGGTTGATACCGGCGTTGTTGACGAGGATATCCACCGGGCCGTGCGCGGCTTCAATCTGCTCCACCAGCTTGTCCAGCGAATCCCGTTCAGTCACGTCGTTCACCATGTAAGCGGCCCGTTCGCCCAGGTCGGCCACGGCCTCTTTCAGCACCTGCTCGCGGCGGCCGGTAATCACCACGGTAGCGCCCGCCGTGAGCATGCAACGAGCTATTTCCAGCCCAATGCCGCTGCCGCCACCCGTAATCAGGGCCAGGCGGCCTTCCAGGGAGAAAACGTTATGCGGCTGCGCCGCCGGGTGCGACGCGTGGCCATTAGAAGCGGGAGAAACCAAATGCGTGTTCATGTACCAGGAGGCGAGGTAAGTGAGGAGAAGGATGGTTAGCGAAGTTGATAGGTGTCGACTTGCTGCTTGATGTCGGAAAGAGGGCGGGTAGGCGGCGTGAGGCCGGGCGGTAGGGGGCGGCGCGCCAGCGTCTGGAAGTAGAGCACGCAGGCATCGCGCCACCACAGGGCCTCGCGCTGCTGCACTTGCAAGCGGGAAGTCACGTCGGCATGCAGGGCGGGGTCCACGGTGGGCTGCACCTGCGCCCACTGCCGCTGCATCCACTGCACCGAGTCGGCGCCGGAGTAATAGCGGGTAGTCAGTTCGTTCCAGAGCGTGCGGCCGGTGCTCAGTTTATAGTCCCACGGCACGTGGTGAAACCAGAGCAGGTAGTTGAGCGGGCAGGTAGCCAGCGTGCCCCACTGCTGCTGCACAGGCGGGTAATAGAGGCTCAGGGCGTTGCTACCCTGCGCGGTACGGTCGAAGCCCAGGCCCTCGGCATCGGCGCGGTGGTAGTACACGGCGGTCCAGTCGGGGCGGGCGCTTTTGGCCAGCCAGGGCTCGGGGCCGTAGTGCAGGGTCTGGCCCATGATGTGGTGCAGGCCCAGCGGCGTGGTGTAGCGCACGTAGATGCTGCGCGACTGACTGAGCAGCTGCACGATAGTCTGCACAGCAGGCTGCTCGCGGGTCAGCGTCATCTGCGTCCATTCCGTTGCCAGGGCTTCAGCAGTGAGCGTGTGGTCCCAGGCCAGGCGCCCGAAGGCGTACCAGTTGGCCTGCCCCACGGGGTGGCCCGTCCAGTTGCGGTCGGAGCCGATGTTGGCTACCCCGGCAATGCCGCTGATGCGGTGCTGCTCCAGGCTACCGTCTACTACCTTGGCCACCGTCGAGCCCGGTCCTTTGGCGTAGGTATCGGCTTCGAGGCATTCTTTAATCAGCGGGGCGAGGTAGACCAGGTGGGTCGCAAAGCCCAGGTATTCCTGCGTGAGCTGCACTTCCAGCACCAGCGGCGTGCGGGGCATCTTGCCAAACAACGGGTGAAACGGCTCCCGCGCCTGAAAGTCAATCGGCCCGTTTTTCACCTGCACCAGCACCTTCGGGTTGAACTGCCCATCCAGCGGCTGAAACTCCTGGTAGGCTTCCTTGAACCGGTCGCCGCTGCCATCGGCCTTGTACACGAAGGCGCGCCACATCACAATGCCGTCGTGCTGACCCAAGGCTTCGGCCAGCATGTTGGCGCCCTGGGCGTGGTTGCGGCCGTAGTCCTGTGGCCCCGGCTCGCCCTCTGAGTTTGCTTTCACCACGAAGCCCCCAAAGTCGGGAACAGCCTGGTAAATTTCATCCATCTTAGCAGCCCACCAGCGCTTCACCTGCGGGTCTAATGGGTCGGAGGTAGGAAGGCCACCCAACACTTTGGGCGCCGCCCAAAACACCGACAGATACACCCGAATGCCATAGGGGCGCATCACGCCGGCCAGGGCCGCCACCTTGCGCAGGTACTCGGCCGTGAGCAGGCGGGGGCTGGCATTCACGTTGTTGAGCACTACCCCATTGAGGCCAATAGAAGCATTGGCGCGGGCGTAGTCCTGGTAGCGCGGGTCAAGCACTTCGGGCAGTTCCTGCCACTTCCAGATGCTGGAACCCGCGTAGCCGCGCTCCACGGTGCCATTGGGGTTGTCCCAGTGATTGAGCAAGCGGTACTGAATCTTCGGCTGACTGCTCAGGTTGATACCGGCCAGCGACTGTCCGGTTTGCAGGTGGCGCAGCAGCGCAAAGCTGCCGTAGAGCACACCCGCATCGGTGGCGCCCGTGATGCGGATGCTACCATCCTGCACGACTACCCGGTATCCCTCGCGGCCCAGGGCCGGATCAGTAGCCACGGCCAGCACGATACCGCCTTTGCCACGGGTCTCCCCTCCTACCGGCACGGCCTGCCCCAGCAGCCCTTGCAGGCCGGTTTGTAGCTCGCGGGCAGCGGCTTGCAGGGTAGGCGATGCATTGGCGGGCAAAGCAATAAAACGCGCATTCCGCAGCGCCGCTTTGCGCTGACTAGCAGCCGGCAACTGGTCGTACTTCAACCACAGCCGGTAGCCATCGTCGGCGAGGCCGCGGTGGGCTAGTAGGCTCAGGAACAGTAGCAGAAGGTAGCGGTGCAGCATAGGGGAAGCGGATTGACCAGCCATCGAGCCAGTCATTATTGTATTTTATTATTTGATATTCAGCTATTTACCTATCAAATCAGCGCTCCATAGCGTAGGATGATGTCGTGGCCGTTTTCTCCGCGGCCGACTGGTCTAGCAGGCCTCGCCGGATGCCCAGTTCCAGCCCGCGCAGCTCGGCCAGCCCGCGCAAGCGGCCGATGGCCGAGTAGCCGGGGTAGGTGCGCTTCTCAAGGTCGTCGAGCATCTGGTGGCCGTGGTCGGGGCGCATGGGCAGGGCGGTTTTTTCTTCGCCGGCAGCTTCGCGGCGCAGTTCCTCCTCTACCAAGGCCCGCACCACGGCGTACATATCCACGTCGCCCGTGAGGTGGTCGGCCTCGTGGAAGTTGCGCGGGTTTTCCTCGCGCTTGGTGGAGCGCAAGTGCGCAAAGTGAATGCGGTGACCCAGGCGCTGCACCATGCCGGGGAGGTCGTTATCGGTGCGCACGCCCAGCGAGCCGGTGCAGAAGGTGATGCCGTTGGCGGCCACATCGCAGGCCGCGAGCAGGGCCGTGAGGTCGGCCTCGGTGCTCACCACGCGGGGGAGGCCCAGCAAGGGGTAGGGTGGGTCGTCGGGGTGGATGCACAGGCCAATGCCCAGCTCCTCGGCCACTGGCGCCACAGCCCGCACAAAGTAGTGCAGGTTCTCGCGCAACATATCGGCGTCGATGGTGGCATACTCGTTCAGCATCTGCTGAAACTCATGCAGCTCAAACGCTTCCTCCGAGCCGGGTAGGCCCAGCAGCACAATGTTGGTCAGGGTTTGAATTTCCTCCGCCGACATAGCCGCGAACTGCTGACGGGCGGCTTCGGCCACAGCGGGCTCATAGTCGGCCTCGGCACCAGCGCGGCGCAGGATGCATAGATCAAACAGCGCGAAATCCTGCCACACGAAGCGCAGCGACCGTGAGCCATCGGGCATTTCGTAGCTCAGGTTGGTACGCGACCAGTCCAGCACGGGCATGAAGTTATAGCACACGGTACGGATACCGCAGGCCGCCAAATTGCGCAACGATGCTTGGTAGGCGGCAATATACTGGTCGCGGGTAGGACGACCTTTCTTGATGTCCTCGTGTACGGGGAGGCTCTCGACCACCGCCCAGTGCAGGGGCGCCAGCCGGTTGTTGTCGGCTTCAATCAGCTGTTGGCGTGCCTGAATATCAGCTACGCTCCACGCTGCGCCTACCGGTAGCTGGTGCAGCGCCGTAACGACGCCCACGCAACCTGCCTGCCGCAGTGTAGCTAACGAAACTGGGTCCTGCGGACCAAACCAACGCATAGTGTACAGCATGAGGCTTATTATTATAATACAATTTTTTACTGCTTCCTAAAGCGTTTTCCAGTGTATGAGCAAGAAGTTGCTTTCTCGCTATCAGGGGTCGCTTTCTCTCGAAGTTAGACAAACAATCGTCTCCGCAAACGTTATAGTAGGTACCATAACAGCTTGATTTTTAAATAAAACTATCGTAAACGTTTTCGAAAACGGTTCCGATAGGTAATTTTTCCGTAAGTGCAGTGAAAAAATATTTGTAGATTATCTTCGAATAATGAAACGATGTTTATAGATCGGATTGGCCGGTTTGAAACACCTTTTCCTCTAAAATGCTATTCAAGCTATGATGAAGTGCACCAAGTGTAGTCTGGCCGATTCTGTCATGCGCGCCGGATTTATTCGGGGCCGCCAGCGCTACTTCTGTAAGGCCTGCGACTATCACTTCACCGATGCAGCCTCGGCGCCCCCTGCCCCTGCTCGCAAACGGCATCAAACCACCATCAGCGACGTGGCGAAGGTGCTGGGCGTGGCGCCTTCTACCGTATCAAGGGCCATGAATGGGCACACCGACATCAACGCCAACACGCGCCAGGCCATTCTGGAAGTGGCCCGTCAGCTCGATTATCAGCCCAACTTATTGGCCCAGAGCCTAAAAAGCAGCGAAACCAATACCATCGGCGTGGTGATACCTGATATTGAGCGGCCGTTCTTCGCTACCGCCGTCAGCGGGATTCAGCAGGTAGCGGCTGAGGCGGGCTACCGCGTCATGATCTGCCAATCGAAGGAGTCGTACCAGACGGAGGTGAGCAACGTGCAGGCGCTGGTAGCCAGCCGGGTAGATGGCCTACTGATCTGCCACTCCCGCGAGACGGAGAACTTCGACCACGTGAAAGCACCTGCCAGCCGGGGCATTCCGGTGGTGCACTTTGATAGGGTAAGCGATGAGGTGGACAGCGCCAAAGTAATTCTGGACGACTGGCACGCGGCCTTTATACTCACGGAACACCTTATTGAGCAGGGCTGCCGGCGCATTGCCATTCTGGCGGGGCCAGAGTCGTTGCTGATCAGCCGGCAGCGGGAGGCGGGCTACCTCAGCGCCTTGCAGAAACATGGACTGCCGGTGCTCGATGAATTGCGTGCCCACATCAACTTCCGCCCCGAAGCAGCCGAAGCGGCCCTGGCTACCTGGCTGGCCCTACCCGAGCCGCCAGATGCCATCTTCGCTATCAACTACACCAACGCTTTCGACCTGATTCTGGCCCTCAAGCAGCGCAACTTACGCGTGCCACAGGACGTGGCCATCGTGGGCTTCGGCGACGAGTTTCTGGCAGCCCTTATCGAGCCGGGCCTCACCACCATCGATTTGCATCCTTACCGCATTGGGCAGCAGGCGGCGCGACTGTTTCTGGAGCAGGTGCAGCAGAAGGAGCATTTCCAGCCGCGCACGTTCGTCATTGCAGGCGATTTGGTGGTGCGGCAGTCGTCGCTGAAGAATGGAAGGGCATGAGGGTAGGAAGCCGCACTCGCTCGGCTGCGCCGAGTGAGGCCTACGCCTGAGGGGCTGCGCCTCGAATCCGTCCGCGCCGTTTGAGCAAGGTTGCGCTAACGTCAAGCAGGCGCGCGCAGCAGAGCTGCTTGGGCGTACACCTCACTCGGCACAGACGAGCGAGTGCGGCAGTACTGCCGCAATACAACAGAAAGGGCTGGCTTCCTACCCCTCCTACCCTTCTCTACTGTGCCCAGCCGCCGCCTAGGGCGCGGTACAGGTCAATAAGCAGAAGGAACTGCTCACGGCGGGTGGTAGTGAGATTCAATTCGGCTTCCAGTACGTTGCGTTGGGCCGTAATCACCTCTAAATAAGACGAGTAGTTCACACCGTAGAGGTCGTTGGAAATGTCCACGGCTTTATTCAGGGCTTCCACTTCCTGCTGCTGCAACTCGTAGATGCGCTGGTAGTTTTCGATGCCTTTCAGGTTGGTTACTACCTCCTCGAAGCCGGTTTGCACCGCCTTCTGGTACTCATAATACGCTGTGCGCTGCTCGGCGGCACTGCGGGCGTAATCGGCCCGAAGTGGAGCACGGTTCACAAGCGGGCCCGTAAGGCCGCCCAGCAGCCCGTAGGCCAAGGAGCTGGGATTCAGCAGCACGGAGGTACGATAGGCGTTGAATCCCACGTAGGGCGTGAGCACCAGTGAGGGCAGGAAGGCGGCGCGGGCGGCGGCTACGTCGGCTTTGGCGGCCGTCAGCTCCAGTTCGGCCTGCTGTACGTCGGGGCGGCGCAGGAGCATGGTGGTGGGTACGCCTGCGGCCACGCTGGCGGGTAGGGGCTGCACGCCAATGGGCTCACCCCGGGTGATGGGTTGGGGGTAGCGCCCCAGCAGGCGGTTCAGCTCGTTCTCAGCGGCCACTACCCGCTGGCGGGCTTCGTATTGTAGACTGCGGGTGCGTAGCAGCTGGGCAATAAACTGCTGCACAGCCAATTCCGTGGCGCGCCCACCGGCTTTTTGGATCTTCACAATTTCCACGGCGCGCTCCTGCAATGCCCGGTTTTTGCCCAGCACCACCAGCTCGTTGTCGAGGGCTAGCAGGGTGTAGTAGAGGCGGGCTACCTCGGCTACTAGAGCAGTTTGCACAAACTGGCGGCCTTTGTCGGTGGCCAGCACACGCAGGAAAGCGGCGCGGCGGCGGTTGCGCAGTTTTCCCCAGATATCCAGTTCCCAAGCACTACGCAGGCCTAGAAAGAAATCGGGGGTAGGGTTTGGGATGAGGCGGCGGCCGTCGATGTTCGGCGACAGGTTGGTGTCGTAGTTACCAGTGCCATTCAACGTATACTTACCGTAGCGCTCTACGCCAGCCGAAGCCACGCCCGTAATAGCCGGCAGCAGTGCACCACGCGTAATAAACACGTTGGCGCGGGCCGCTTCCACGCGCTGCACCGCAATGCCCAGATCGGGGTTGGAGCGAACGGCTGTGTCGAGCAGGGCCACCAGGTTGGGGTCGGCAAAGAAGTGCCGCCACTGCTGGTCGGCCATGCTCACCGTGTCCGTTACGGTGGTAGTATCGGTTATGGCCCCGAAAGTAGCGGGAATAGGGGTAGCACGGGGCAGCGTCACCGGGCCTACCGTGCGGCAGCTACCGGCCAGCAACAGGGCCAGACTAGCAGCCAAGGGTAGGAAACGGCGGGTCATAGAGGATGGGTTCATGCAGATATGAGGAGAGAAGGCAGCGACGGTCTTCTGCTGAGCGTATAGTTTAGGTTATTGGAAGCTGGAAGCGAATAAAACTAGGAGCTAAGGCTAGGCTAGTTCCCCGCCTTTTTTCAAGGAGGGGTGCCTGCAGGGCGGGGTGGTTGGCTAGAGCTAGAAAACTAAAAACTAGCTATCGTTCAACGACTTTTACCACCCCCAACCCCTCCTTAAAAAAGGAGGGGAGCTAGTTTCTAGTTTTCTAGCGTTACGCTATGGCGTGGGCAGTTTCTTCGGCTACGGGCTCTACAGGGCTGTGCTGGTCCTCCACGGGCTCTTTTTTATCCCGCGAAAACAGCACGTACAAGCCCGGAATCAGGACCACACCCACCAGCGTGCCGATGAGCATACCGCCCGCCGCCGCCGTACCAATGGAGCGGTTGCCGAGCGCACCGGCGCCGTTGGCTACGGTGAGGGGCAGCAGCCCCGCAATGAAGGCAAAGGAGGTCATCAGGATGGGGCGCAGACGGGAGTAGCCACCTTCCACGGCCGCATCCAGTACCGATGCACCCTGCTTGCGGCGCAACACCGCAAACTCAATGATGAGGATGGCGTTTTTGCCCAGCAAACCAATCAGCATCACCAGCGACACCTGGGCGTAGATGTTGTTTTCCAGCCCCAGCAATTTCAGGAACAGGAACGCACCAAAAATACCGGCTGGCAAACTCAGAATAACCGGTAGCGGCAGCAAGAAGCTCTCGTACTGCGCAGCCAGCAGCAGGTACACAAACAAGAGCACCACGGCAAATACATACAGGGCTTGGTCGCCGGACAGTACCTGCTCGCGCGTCATGCCCGACCACTCGTAGGTGTAGCCGCGGGGGAGCTCCTCGGCGGCTACCCGCGCTACGGTGTTAATCACGTCGCCGGACGAGAAGCCGACAGCTGCGTCGCCGTTGAGCATGGCCGAAGTGTACATGTTGTAGCGCGTAAGCTGCTCGGGACCGTACACCCGCTCCAGGGTCACAAAGGTGGAGTAGGGAACCATCTCGCCCCGGTCGTTTTTCACGTACATTTTCAGCACGTCCTCGGGCTTGGTGCGGAAGCTAGGGGCGGCCTGCACCATCACCTTATACATCTGCCCGAAGCGGATGAAGTTGGAGGCGTAAAACGAGCCCATCAGCGTTTGCAGCGTACTCATGGCTTTGTCGATGGTCACGCCTTTCTTGGCGGCCTGCTCCTGGTCTACGTGGATGAGGTACTGCGGGAAGCTGGCGTCGAAGCTGGTGAAGGCCGAGCCCACGGCGGGCGTCTTTTGCAGGGCCGCAATGAAGTCGTTGGACACGCGGGCGGTCTGTTGCAGGTCGCCGCGGCCGGTGCGGTCGAGCAGGCGCAGCTCAAAGCCGCTGGAGTTACCAAAGCCCGGCACCGTGGGTGGGGGTAGGAACTGAATATCCGCGTCTTTGAGGTGGCGCGTTTTCTCCTCCAGCAGGGCAATCATTTCCTGCACCGATTCCTTGCGGTCGTCCCAGGGCTTCAGGTTAATCATGCCCATGCCGTACGACGAGCCCGCTACCTCCGTGGTCAGGCTGTAGCCAGCCAGCGTCGACACCGACTCTACCGGCCCCAGCTTCGCGGCAATGCGCTGCACCTCATCGAGTATTCTCTCTGTGCGCTCCACCGTGGCGCCGGGCGGCGTGGTCACGTTCACGTAAATCATGCCCTGGTCTTCCGTTGGGATGAAGCCGGTAGGCAGGACGGTAGTGATGCCGTAGGTGGCTACGAAGAACACCAGCATCAGTCCGATGGTCACTACGCGGCGGTTGGCTACCACCCGCACCAGCTTCTGGTAGCGCAGGGCCAGACCCTCGTAGTAGCGGTTGAAACCACCGAAAAAGCGGCCCATAAGGCCTTTTGTCTCGCCCTCGGGGGCGTGGCGCAACAGCAGGGCACACAAAGCCGGCGTGAGCGTGAGGGCGTTAATCCCCGAAATCACAATGGAAAATGCCAGCGTGAGCGAGAACTGCCGGTAGAACACGCCCACCGGACCTTCCATGAACGACACCGGCACGAATACCGCCGACATCACCAGCGTGATGGCAATGATGGCCCCGCCAATTTCGTGCATGGCCGCAAACGTGGCTTCCCGGGGGCTCATATGGTCCTCGGTCATCTTCACGTGCACGGCCTCTACCACCACAATGGCGTTATCCACCACAATACCAATGGCCAGCACCAGCGCAAACAGCGTGAGCAGGTTGATACTGAAGTCCAGCAGCTGCATGAAAAACAGCGTACCAATAAGCGCCACCGGTACGGCCAGGGCCGAAATAAGGGTAGAGCGCCAGTCTTGTAGGAAGATGAATACTACCAGGAACACCAGCACGAAGGCCTCTACCAGCGTGCGCAGTACCTCATGAATACTGGCATCGAGGAAGCGCGACACGTCGTAGGCGATATTGTAGGTCATACCGGGCGGGAAGCTCGTGCCTTTCAGCTCGGCCATGCGCTTCTTCACGTTTTCGATTACCTCCGAGGCGTTGGAGCCGGGGCGCTGCTTGAGCATGATGGCCGCCGAGGGCCGCCCGTCAATCTTGGAGGTCATGCCGTAGTTCAGGGAGCCAAACTCGATGCGGGCCACGTCTTTCAGGCGCAGCACGGAGCCGTCGGGGGTAGCGCGCACCACAATGTTTTCGTACTGCTTGGGCTCAAACAGCTTGCCCGTATAGCGCAGCACGTACTGTAGCTCCTGCTCTGCTTCGCCCGAGCTTTCGCCCGATTTGCCAGGGGCCGCTTCTACGTTCTGCGCCCGAATGGCTTCAATCACCTCGTCGGCCGATACGTTCAGGGCCACCATGCGGTCGGGCCGCAGCCACACTCGCATAGAGTACTCGCGCGAGCCCATAATTTCGGCGAAGCCTACCCCATCAATCCGCTTCAATTCCTGCAACACATTGATATCGGCGAAGTTGTAGATAAACTTCTCCCCCACCGCCTTATCATCGCTCATAATGTTGAGGTAGAGCAGCATGCTGTTCACCTCTTTCTCGGTGCTCACCCCCGCCTTAATTACCTCTTCCGGCAACTCGTCAATCACGGTTTGCACGCGGTTCTGCACGTTCACGGCCGCCAAGTCGGGGTCGGTGCCTACCTGGAAAAACACCGTGATAAGCGTGATGCCGCTGTTCGTAGATACCGACGTGAGGTAGGACATGCCTGGCACGCCGTTGATGGCGCGTTCCAGGGGCGTGGCTACAGCCTTGGTACACACCTCCGCGTTGGCACCCGTGTAGCGCGCCGTCACCGTCACCGACGGCGGCACGATGTCGGGAAACTGCGTGATAGGCAGCTGAATCAGGGCCAGCAAGCCCAGAAACACGATAACCAGCGAAATAACCAGCGATAGTACCGGCCGGCGAATGAATATATCGAACATAGAGGAGGGTAGGGATGCTTAGGTGAGGTAGTGAGAGACGAGAAGCTAGGCTAGTTCCCCTCCTTTTTCAAGGAGGGGTGCCCGCAGGGCGGGGTGGTAAAGACGTCAGAACGATGCTAGAACTAGAAAACTAAAGGTTAGCTGTCGTTCTGATGACTTTACCACCCCTACCCCCTCCTTAAAAAAGGAGGGGAACTAGCCTAGCTTCTAGCTTCTGGCTTCTGGTTTATTGGGCTTCGGCCAGCAGTGTTTTCATAGTCACGGGCCGGGCCTGAATCGTGTTGCCGTCGCGCAGATCCTGCACGCCTTCGTACACAATTCGCTCGCCAGGCTTCAGACCAGATTTCACCACGTAGAAATCCGACAAGCGGGCCTGAGGCGTGAACGACTGCTGCTTGATCTTGCCGTTTGCCCCTACCACAAACACGTAGTTCTTATCCTGCGTCTCAAACACGGCCCGCTGAGGCACCAGCAGCGCGTCTTTCACCGCATTTTGGAGGCGTACCCGGCCGCTGGCACCGTGCTTGAGCAGGCCCTCGGGGTTGGGAAAACGCGCCCGGAAGGCAATGGAGCCAGTGGTTTCCTCAAACTCGCCTTCCATCGTTTCGATGCGGCCACCGTGACGGTAGGGCGTGCCGTCGGCCAGCACCAGCGTCACGCTATCGTGGCCCGACTGCTTGGTGCGCTGGCGGGTTTTGGCGTACTCCAGGTACTCACCTTCAGCCACGTTGAAGTAGGCGTACACGGCACCCAGGTCCGATACGCTGGTCAGCAGCGTACCATTGTCGACAAGGCTACCCGTTTTCAGCGGAATCCGGTCGATGATGCCATCGAAGGGGGCTTTGATGAGCGTGTAGGAGAGGTTGAAATTGGCATTGGCCTGAGTGGCCCGCGCCTCTTGCACCATCGACTGTGCTGCTCTCAGCTTAGCTTTTGCCACGTCTAGCTCGGAGGAAGCAATGATGTTTTTCTTCACCAGCATTTGCACGCGGCCCAGTTCCAGCTCCGCTACCTGCTCCTGCGCCTGTGCGTTGCGCACGTTGGCCGCCGAACTTGCCAGGCGCTCTTTATACTCGCTGGCATTGATGCGAAACATAGGTTGCCCCTTTTTCACAAGCTGCCCTTCATCTATGTAAATCTGCTCCAGAAAACCAGGTACCCGTGCCCGCACGTCCACGTTGCGCACCGCTTCAATGTCGGCTACGTAGTCGTGGTGCAGCACGGTGTCGCGGGGAGCCAGCTGCACTACGGGCACCTCCGGCACCTCTGTTTTTTTGGTATCGGCCTGGCTTTTTTCAGAGCAGCCACCCAACGTAGCAGCTGCCAGCGGTAAAACGAACCAGAAAAACTGGCGGAAAGAGGAATCCGAAAGAGACACGGAGAGAAAGGAAAAAGGTAGAAGGATTGATTCACTAACGAACAAAAGCGACCCATGGTCAGAGCCCCGAGGCGGCCGTAGCTGGTACCGAAGACGCACGTACGGCTTCGCTCACCAGCAAACTATCCTTACGTAGATGTTCGGCCTGACAGCGAGCCAGCATAGCCCGCGTGAGGCGTAGCTCTTCGGTGGCATTGGCCATACTGGGCATATCGTCGTCCTCATCGTCGTCGTCAGAATCCAGCCAGCCTATCCAGGCTTTGTCATTCTGCGGCAGCACGAGGTAGCAATTCAGCGCCGTTGAGAGCAACAGAGCTCCCAACAGCAACCAAATCAGCATTATGTGCCGGCTATCTTGTCGCATCGGTTTTCGGGCTTGTGTACTACAAAGCAACCGCACCGGCGTTAGAACCGTCTTAGAACAACATTAGAAAAGATTAAAAAACACTACAACCCAAGGTGAAGCGGTTGTTCTACCTAGAGCGCCACCTTGCGCCCAGCGCAACACGCCGGAACAGCTCTAACGCTGAAAGCCCTCTTAATTAGAGGGCTTTCAGCGTATCCATACCAGTCGAATCAGTTTTTAGAAGCTGTTTGAATTAAATCGGTGGACTGTTGAAGGGGTGTAGAGACGCATACTTGCGTCTTGTCGTTTGCGCCATCAGACCGAATTCCGTTCAACCACGAGACGCAAGTATGCGTCTCTACACGTCCTTATGCGACTTAAACAGCCTCTCAGCGTTGCGGCCTGCTCACTGATTCAGTCGGCCGCAACGCTACGAACAGCTCGCCAGCCAGTATTTTCTGTTTTTCGGCAGAATCAGATAGTGGAGAGTCGAGATAAAGGCGACGCGCTACCGGCTCCGGCTGGCGCCGCGGCTACCGCTGGATTTGCCCTTGGCCGGTTTGCCAGCCCCCTTGGCCGGACGCTTGGCGCCACCCTGGGGGCCGTTTTTCGGGCCGGCCGATTTGCTGGGCCGGGGACCGGCCTTATCGGTAGGACGACCGGAGGCAACGCTACGACCAGCCGTAACCAGCCGCTTGGGCTTCGCGCCAGGCCGCGTAGTGTCTTTGTCGAGCCAAGTGCCGGCAGGAAGGGACTTGGCTTTGCGAGGAGCGTCGTCACGCAGGGAGGGGTCGAAGGCGGGACGCACGATATCGGCCCGGCCAGTGGTAGGACGATTTGTTTTGGGGCCCGAACGGTCGCCCCACTGAGCGGCCGTCGATACGACTTTGCGGCGGCGCGGCGTGCGGCCGTCGTCGGTACCTTTCGAGTCTTCAATCATCTCAAACAGCACTTTCAGCTCCTTCTCGCGCAGCTCGCGCCACTCGCCGGGGCCCAGGCCCTTGATGCTGATGTTCATGATGCGGATACGTTCCAGCTGCACCACTTCGTAGCCGAAATACTCGCACATGCGCCGAATTTGGCGGTTCATGCCCTGCACCAGCGTCAGCCGAAAAATGTAGGGCGTTTCCTTCACCACCTTGCATTTTTGGGTCATCACACCCAGAATAGGCACCCCGTTTTGCATGGCTTCCAGAAAATCATCCTTGATGGGCTTGTCCACCATCACAATGTACTCTTTCTCGTGCTGGTTGCCGGCGCGCAGGATTTTGTTGACGATGTCGCCGTTGCTGGTCAGCAGCAGCAGGCCCTGCGACTCCTTATCGAGGCGGCCGATGGGGAAGATGCGCACCGTGTGCTTAATGGCCCGGATGACGTTATCCTTCACGCCCAAATCGGTGGTCGTGACGATGCCGGGGGGCTTGTTGTAGGCCAGATACACAGCCTCCTCCTCGGGCCGGGGCTCGATGTGGACGCCATTCACCACCACCCGGTCGCGGCTCGTTACCTGGTCGCCGATGGTGGCGCGCTTGCCGTTCACCGTCACGTTGCCTTGCTCGATGTGGCGGTCGGCTTCGCGGCGCGAGCACACGCCACTTTCGCTGATGTATTTATTGAGTCGGATTGCCATAGTAGTAGAGCGTAACGCTTGGTGCGGGGTGCTTAGACCAGCGGTAAAAAAAGCGGCGGCCAGCCCGCTACGGATCGGCCGCCTGCAAAGATACGGCTAACCTTGCGGGGCATTTCGAATGAAGTAAGGAATCTAGCGTGGATTTTCAGAGTAGCGCATGGAGTAGCCCCACAGGTCAAACCAGTTTTTGGCGCCTCCTACCCTACCCCTGGCAACTGCACGGTGGCGGTGGTACCCTCGCCGGGCACCGAGGCCAGCGTGAGCCGGCCGCCATGGCGCTGCACTATTTTGCGGGTGATGGGTAGGCCCAGGCCGTGGCCGGGCACGTGGCGGCCGTTTTCGCCGCGGTACAGGGGCTCGAACAGCCGCCCCAGCTCGGCGACCGACAAGCCGGCGCCGGTGTCTGCTACGGTGAGGCGCAGGGTAGCGGGGGTGTCGTAGCCCAGCGTCAAGAGCACGGGACCAGCGGTGTACTTGCACGCGTTGTCGAGCAGGTTGACGACAACCGTGGTGAGCAGCTGCGTATTGCCGCTCACCATGAACGGGTCTTCCACTGCCTCGGGCACGTCGGCGAAGTCCAGCCGGATGGTACGCGTGGGGTATTTGTTTTTGCAGGCCGTGAGGGCCTGGGTCACGCACTCGTCCATGCGCACGGGCTCGCGCCGAAACGCCGTATCATCGGCTTTGGCCAGGGCCAGCAAGCCGTTGGTAAGGTCGATGAGGCGGCGAATTTCCTCCATGGCCGAGCTGGTGCTCTGGCGGGCCTCGGCCAGGTCGTGGTCGTAGGCCAAGGAGGTTTCCAGCGTGCCTAGCAGGTTGGCCAAGGGCGTGCGCAGCTCGTGCGAGGCGTGCGACAGAAAGCTTTTCTGCGACTCAAAGGCCTGTTCCAGCCCGCTCAGCATCTCGTTGAAGGTGATGGCCAGTTGGGCAATTTCGTCGCGGCGGTTGCCCTCAGCCACACGCCGGCTCAGGTTGGAGGCCGTGATGCGCTTCACCTGCCGCACCACGCGGGCAATGGGCCGCAGAGCCTGGTCGGTGAAGTACCAGCCCGCCAGAATAATCAATACCAGCGCGCCTAGGTTGCCCACCAGCAGTAGCAGGCGCAGCTTGGCAAACTCCTGCCCCCCAAACATATCTTCTCCTATCAGCAGCACGCGGTAGCTACGCCCCCGATGCCGATATAACAGCCCTACCCCTTCCCGTTGGCCCAGTTGATAATGCGCCGGCCGCTGCCCCGTAATCCTTTTAATATAAGTTACATCCGTACCAGCTGGCATCGGCTTACCCAGCCCATACACCAAGCGGTTCTGCTCATCGTAGATGCCAATGTACTCCTGGTGCATGGTCAGCAGATCGGCGCGGCGGAAGCTGCGCAGCACAGTCGTATCCAGGTTGGCCCGCCGGATGAGCAGGCGCGCCGCAAGTATGGCCTTCCCCTCCAAACGATGGTAGTAGCGCTGCTCCCGCGAAAATGCGCTGAAGTAGTAGATAAACGCCGACAGCGCCAGCTGAATACCCACCACCAGCAACGTAAAGCGCAACAACAGCTTATTCCGGATCAGCAAGGCGAAGTGGTGAAGTTGTGAAAAGTGAAGTTGTGAAAAAAGAACGTCATGCCCTATAACGCTGCCGCACTCGCTCGGCTGTGCCGAGTGAGCACTACGCCTAAGGGGCTGTGCCCCGAATCCGCCCGCGCCGCTTGCACAAGGTAGGCCCAACGGCATGCAGACGCGCGCAGCAGAGCTGCTTGGGCGTAGTCCTCACTCGGCACAGCCGAGCGAGTGCGCAGTAAGAGCAGCATCGAGCAGACGGCGCGGGCGGATTCGGGGCAGAGCCCCTCAAGCGTAGTCCTCACTCGGCACAGCCGAGCGAGTGCGGAAAAGGCGGCAGGTGCGAAGATTCACAACTTCACCTCCTACCCCTCCCGCATCACGTAGCCCATACCTACTACCGTGTGAATAAGCTTGATAGGGTAGCCTTTATCGAGCTTTTTGCGCAGGTAACTCACGTACACGTCGATGACGTTGGTGTTGGTATCGAAGTTCAGCTCCCACACTTTCTCGGCAATATCCACCCGCGAAATCACCTTGCCGCGGTTCAGCAGCAGGTATTCCAGCAGGGCGTATTCCTTGGTAGTCAGTTCTATGCGCTGGCCGCTGCGGGTCACAATTTTCGATTCCAGGTTCAGCTCCAGGTCGGCGATGCGCAGCACGCGGCGTACGGCGCTGGCCTCGGTGGCACGGCGCGTGAGCACGCGCGTGCGCAGTAGCAGCTCCTTGAATTCAAAGGGCTTCACGAGGTAGTCGTCGGCGCCGGCCTCGAAACCCAGTACTTTGTCGTCGAGGCTGTCGAGGGCGGTGAGCAGCAGCACGGGCACTTGCGGGTGCAGCTGCCTACTCAACCGGCACAGCTCCAGGCCGTTGAGGTAGGGCAGGTTCACGTCCAGAATCACCAGCGCGTAGCTGTTCTGCCGCAGCAACGACTGGCCCACGCGCCCGTCGTAGGCTACTTCAATCTCATAGCCTTCGTGGGCAAAGCCCTTCTGTATAAAAGAGGCCAGCTTGGGTTCGTCTTCGACGAGCAGCAATTTCATAGGGCAAAGATGGGGCGAAAGCGTGATTAAATGAGGTTGTTATTGCGAGCATGTGGCGCATCAAGCCAGTATCGAAGCCATCTGTGCCGAGCAACGAGCAAACGGCTCAACTAAGCAGAAAGCCCTTACACGCTGGCGTCGGCGTAAAGGCTTCATCCTACCTAAAAAGGCTGCTGAACAAAGGACGAATTGCTTCGATCCACTTTGTTTCGCTCGCAATGACAACTTCACCCTACCCGTTCCAACTTCCTCTTCTACCTTTGCCCGCGTGAGAACTTTCCCTTTCCTTCTGGGGCTGCTGACGCTGGCCGCCCTACCCGCCTGCTCATCGCTGGAAAGCGACAAGCAACAAGAAGACGCCGCCGAAAAAGCCGTGCTCAACAAGCACGATGAGGCCATGGCCCAGACTACCGGCCCGGTGTATGAGCTGCGCCAGAAGCTTCAGCAGCAGCCCAGCCCCGACACGGTCCGCACGGGCCAGCAGGTGCGCAACCTACTCCGCGCCGAAGCCGCCATGACTGGCTGGATGCACCAGTACCGACGCCCCGCCGACTCCACCGACCACGAGCGGAAGTTGCAGTATTATGCCCTGCAACAGCACAAAATCGACTCCGTGGCTGTTCTTATTTCCAGTAGCCTCGACTCGGCCCGGCAAGTGCTGGCCGCCGGCGCGGCGCCTACCCCTAGTCCTGCTCCATGATTCGTTTTGCCCTGCGCCGTACCCTTGGCCCGTTGTTTCTTGCCCTCGGCAGCTTAGCGCTGCTACCCGCTTGTTCGTCTTCCTCGGCTGATCAGCAAACCGCGCAGTTGCCCTACATTGGCGAGCGGGAAGTGGTGCCCAGCCCCAGCGGCGGCCCCGCCGATACGGTGTACGCCACCATCCCTACCTTCCACCTCACCGACCAGGCTGGGCAGCCCGTCACCAACGACACGTTCCAGGGGAAGGTCTACATCACCGATTTCTTCTTTGCTACCTGCCCCAGCATTTGCCCCAAGATGCAGAGCGAACTGCTGCGCGTGTACGAAAAGTATAAGGACAACCCGCGCGTGGTGTTCCTCTCCCATACCATCGACCCGGCCCACGACTCCATTCCCGTGCTGCGCGACTACGCCGAGCGCCTGGGCGTGACTGATGCCACGCGCTGGCACTTTGCTACCGCCCCCCACGACACCGTTTTCGCGCTGGCCCGCGCCTACATGACAGGGGCACAAGTAGATGCAGAAGCGCCCGGCGGCTTTGCGCATACCGGTGCCTTTGCGCTGGTAGACCCCAACCGCCACGTGCGCGGCATCTACGACGGCTTGAACAAGGACGAGGTAGACCGCCTGATCAAGGAAATTCCGGTGCTGTTGCAGGAAGTGAGTGCTACTCCCGCCACCGCTACCGCCCAGCAGCCGTGAGGCGCTGGTGGTGGCGCGGCGCGGCGAGCTTGGCAGTAGCTGGCACGCTGGCAAGCTGCTTTTCTACCCGCCAAAACGAGGGCAAAAAGCTGTACATGACGCACTGCGCCAGCTGCCACGGCGAGCAGGGCGAGGGCCTGCGTCGCCTGATTCCGCCCCTGGCTGGCGCCAACTACCTGCGCCAGCAGCGCGCCGCTCTACCCTGCTTGCTTCGCAAGGGCCAGCAAGGGCCGATTACGGTAAATGGTGTGCAATACAACCAAGTGATGCCCGGCCACGACGACCTCACGGACTCCCAGATTACGAATATCCTCAACTTTGTGCAGCAGCAGTGGGGCAATCAAAACCAGACCTACACCATCCGGGAGGTGTCGGAGCTGCTAGATGCCTGCCACGGCAGTGACGGGCAATAAATGGTCAAAAAGCCAGGCGAGTTTGCCTCAAATTGCCTAGCTTGGCCTTTCTAAAATTGTTATTATTTCCTTTCCTATGGGTCTGTTTGACTTTCTGAAACCTAAAAACGAGCCGACTTCCGACCCCACGCCGTCGGCTACGCCTACCCCTGCCACTCCCCAGCAGCCAACTGCCCCTAGCGGACCACGCTACAAGGGCGCCAACTACACCTCGCCGCCGCAACCCGGCGTGCCAGCGCCCCCGCCCATGCCGCCCATGCCGGAGCCGTATATCCCGCCCATGCCCCCAATGCCCGCCTTCGAGCCAACCAATGTGCTGGAGGAGTTGCTGATGCGCGCCGCCGCTGAGCCAAACATCCGCCCTATTTTCTACCGGGCGCTGCTACAGGAGGAGGTGCTGGTGGTACTGCATCCGAAAGAAGGCCTGGAGCCCGGCGAAGTCACTCCCAGCGAGGGCATGGAAATTCAGCTGCAAGTACTTAATGATGGCAAGATTCCGGTGTTCACATCGCTGGAGCGCGTAAACGATGGTGCCGTGGAGCAGGAAACACTTTCCTACCTGCGCCTGCGTGGCATCGACCTGTTTCAGATGGTGCAGGGTGCCGATTGCGCCCTCAACCCGTTCTCGCCCGTTGGCAAGCTACTGCCTGCCGCCGAACTGGTCGATTTGCTGGCCGGCAACCTCACCAACGTTCCCGGTGAGGGCGAAGGCCAGGAAATGCAGGTGATGCTGGCCGCCCCCGATGAGTCGACGGCCGAACTGGCGGATGCGGTACGCACTTACTGCGCCACCAACCCCGACATTGAAGCCGCGTACCTGGCGCTGATGCAAATTCAGAACTCGCCGGAGCCGCCGCGTCTGCTGCTGGCCTTCCACTCGGCCGCCGCCACGCCCGATTTCCTCCAGGAACTCGGCCCTACCTTGCAAGAGCACCTCACCAACCAGCCCCAACTCGACATGATGCTCATCGACCCTGCTTCGGGCGAGCCTATCAACCAGTATTTCATGCAGAACGAGCCGATTTATCAGAAGGCGTAGAGCCTACCCGAATAGGCTGCGGTAGAAAACAGAACGTCATTTCTCCCGCTGGTCGAAAAGACGTTCTGTTTGAATAATTTTTTAGCTTATAGAGACAATCAGGGCGTCATGCTGAGCTTGTCGAAGCATCTCTACCGTGAGTAATTTATTTACTACCAGTAGAGATGCTTCGACAAGCTCAGCATGACGGCCTGATTATTTAGATTTCAACCTCCTCCAATGACTTTTTCCGCAACAACCGCTTAAATACTGGCTTCGCACCGAAATACAGCAGAAACCCCAGCGGCACCGTTGCCAGCAGCCACAGTAATAGCGCCCCTACCTCCGCGCGCCACAACAGCGTGAAGGCCCCACCCAGGTCGTGGGTGAACAGGTAGCGCACGCGGGCCAGCGTGAGCGTTCGGGCATTGGCCCCTAGTAATGGTGCGCCAAAACGTAGCAGCGGCAGCATAAACAACAGCTGCAACGGGCTCATGAGGTGGCTAATGAGCAGCATGGCAGCCACGTTCAGGCGCAGGCGCACTGCCGCCAGCGTACCCAGCAGGGTAGTAAACCCTAGCACCGGTACTATGCCAACGGCTATACCCACGGCCGTGGTGAGAGCCAGCTGATGCGGGGTGAGACCCTGCTTGAGCAAGTTTTGCAGAGGCAGTACTACCCGGCGACGCAACCAGGACGGTGGCGGGGAAGTGGGCGGCAACGGGGCAGTGGGTTCAACCAAAACAGTGTAGTTTTTGGGGCGAAAGTGGGTAGCGGGCGGCCTCACGTCGTATCTTCGCAATCCGCCCCGGCCCTACCCGACTGGCGGAAGAATCAGGGAATGACAAAAGTACGCGTGCCAGGCGAGCCCCGGCCAAAAGAGTGGACGGATTTCTTCGTGTTGCTGCGTCGCGCTGGTCGGATGCTGTCGGCCAACGACCCGCTGCGCTTGGGCGCGGCCACGGCGTTTTTCACCACGTTTGCCCTACCCCCCATTGTCATTATCCTGGTTCAGGTGCTGGGCTCGCTCTATTCTAAATCCATTGTGCGGCAAATGCTGCTCACCAAAGTATCGGATTTGCTGGGAGCCTCGGCAGCAGGATTGGTGCAGCAAATTCTACAAAACGTGACCAACGTGGAGCGCAGCCGCACTGTCACGTGGCTCGGCTTCGCGTTCCTGTTGTTTATTGCCACCACGTTGTTTGTCGTTATCCAGCACTCCCTGAACCAGTTATGGAGCATCCGGCCAGAAACCGGATTCTCGCCCTTTTCGAATCTACTCAAGGAACGGGGCCGCTCCCTGCGCGTGCTGCTGGCCACAGCGGGGCTTTCTACGCTGGCTTTTTTGGTGGATGCGCTGCTCTCGCTGTTCGCCCACTCGCTCGTCGATTTCAACGCCTCTTTTAGCTACTACGCCGTACAGACGCTCAACCGGCTGGCCTCGCTGTTGATTCTAATAGCGTGGTTTGCTTTCACGTTTCGCACGCTCAGCCTGGCTATTGTGTCGTGGCGGGCAGTGCTACCCGGCGCCGTGCTCACAGCCGTTCTTATTGATTTAGGCGAATTTATCTTGGGCTATTTACTGGTACCACGCAACCTCGGTCCCATCTACGGACCGGCCTCCAGCATCGTGCTGGTGTTGCTTTTCGTGTTCTATTGCGCCATGATTTTCTACTATGGCGCCTGCTTCACCAATGTCTATGCTCACTACATCGGGCATGACATCAAGCCCAAGCGCCACGCCGTGCGCTATCGGCTGGTGAACTTACCAGAGGAGGAGGCAAGTGCCAAGACATGAAGTTGTGAATGATGAAGCTGCTGCTTACGACTTCACCATTCACAACTTCATCACACTACTCCATTTGCTGGCGCTGCATGAACTCCTGCGTTTTCTTATCTCCCTTTCTAATGAAAGGACTGATAATCACACGGGTACCGCTCTGATACGTAAAGAAGCGGTATACCCAGTTGGCCATCACAACGAGTTTGCTGCGGAAGCCGATAAGGTAGAAAATATGTACAAACAACCACGCTGCCCAAGCCATAAAGCCGCTTAGATGCTTGTTGCCGGGCAGGTCGGCTACGGCGCGGTTGCGGCCGGTAATGGCCAGGGAGCCTTTATCGAAGTAGGAAAATGGCTCTAGTATTTCACCTCGGCGCAGACGGTGCAGGTTCTTAGCCAAGTGCACACCCTGCTGAATGGCGGGCTGAGCCACGCCGGGGTGACCATTCGGCCACTTATCACTCCGCATCAGGGCAATGTCGCCCAGGGCAAATACATCGGAGAAGCCATTTACCTGATTGAACAGGTTGACCAGGTAGCGGCCACGTTCCACGGTTTCTTTGGGCATACCGTCTACCAGAGCGCCCGTCACGCCGGCCGCCCAAATGAGCGTACGCGCCCGGATTTCCTCCCCGTTTTTCAGTTTTACTACCTGCCCGTCGTAGTTTTCTACCAGCGTACTGGTTTTCACAATGACGCCTAATTCCTTCAGATCATCATGGGTATGAGCACTGGATACGGGCGACATGGGCGGCAATACGCGGTCGAGGCCTTCTACCAAGTAGATGTGCATCTGGCTGAAATCCAGCCCCGGGTAGTCTTCCGGCAGCACGTGGGCGCGCATTTCGGCAATGGAGCCGGCCATTTCCACGCCCGTGGGGCCGGCGCCTACCACCACCACGTTTAACAGTTGCTCACGCGCGGCAGGGTCGCTGGTCATGTTGGCCTGCTCAAACGCCTGCAACAACTGGCTACGCAGGCTCACCGCGTCCGACACCTGCTTGAGCGGAAAGGAAAACTGCTTTACCTGGTCGTTGCCGAAATAGTTGGTGCGCGTACCAGTGGCAATAACGAGGTAGTCATAGCTTAGCTCGCCCACCAGCGTAGTCACGGTCTTGGCCGTTGGGTCGACACCCGTTACCCGCACCGGCCGGAAGTGAAAGTCGGGGTAGTCTTTATCGAACAGCTTGCGGATGGGCTCGGCAATGGTCTCCGGTTCCAGGCGCGCCGTGGCTACCTGGTAGAGCAGAGGCCAGAAACCAAAGTAATTCAGCTTACTGAACATAACCACCTGAAACTCGTGGCCATCCAGTTTTTTTGCCAGGTTTACGCCCCCAAAGCCGCTGCCAATGATGACCACGCGCGGCTTTTTGGTGGCCGGAATATTCAGGGAAAGCGTTTCGGAAGTTACCATAGTATTTAAAAAGAAGCGTAGGTAGAAAATAGTAGCGGCAGAAGTACAGCTTCCTTCAGGCATTAACTGCAAAAACGGCTGTGTGGTTTAGTAAATTAACAGTCCCTGTTGGGCTTAGCCCCGCACTTCCGTTGCAAGGGGCTACCTTTGTGGTTTCGTTTCTCTTCGTATGACTGCTCCTCTCACGCCCGCCCCTACCTTCGCCGACCTCGGCCTCGCCCCTACTCTGTTGCAAGCGCTGGACGAGCTACAATTTGCGGCCCCTACCCCCGTACAGGCCCAGGTGCTCCCCTTAGCCCTGGCTGGGCAAGACGTAGCCGGGCAGGCACCTACCGGCTCGGGCAAGACTGCCGCCTATGGTTTGGCAGCACTTCAACAGATTGACATACAGCAGGATGCTGTTCAAATCATCGTACTGGTACCTGCCCGCGAGCTGGCATTGCAAGTACGCGATGCCCTCAAAAAACTAGGTAAGTACCTGCCCAACCTGCGCGTAGCGGCTTTCTACGGCGGCCACGCGTTTCGGGAAGAAACGGCTTCGCTGAAGCAGGCGCCGCACGTGGTAGTAGCCACGCCCGGCCGCCTGCTCGACCACTTTGAGCGGCGCACAATTGTGCCTAATCAGCTGAAATCCTTGGTGTTGGATGAGGCCGACAAACTACTTGAGCTTGGTTTTCAGGATGAGCTGGTGGAGATTGTGAAGCGCCTGCCCCGACGCCGGCAAACGCTGCTGTTTTCGGCTACCATGTCGGAGAAAGTGGTGGAGCTGATTCGCAAAAACCTGACTCGTCCCCGCGTGGTGAATGCCGGTGAAGACACCGCCGAACTGCCCGAAAACCTGACGCTGCTGGGCCACGTGGGCACCGCCGAGCAGAAGCCCGCTGCCCTCTACCACCTGCTCCAGCGCCCCGACACGGGCCGCGCCCTGGTGTTCTGTAACACCCGCGAACGGTGCGAGGAGCTGACGCGCTTTCTGCAAGGCCGCGGCATTGCGGCCGAAACGCTGCACGGCAAAATGCCCCAGCCCGAGCGCGACAAAGCCCTGCTGAAGCTGCGCAACGGCTCCAGTCAGGTGCTGGTAGCCACCGACGTAGCCGCCCGCGGCCTCGACGTTACGGCCCTCGATAGCGTCGTCCAGTACGACGCGCCCGATAAGGCCGACAGCTTCCAGCACCGTGCCGGCCGCACGGCCCGCGCCGGCGCTGCCGGCACGGCCCACCTGCTGGCTACTCCCAAAGAACAGGCACACGTGCAGAAATGGCCCGTAGCCGAAACCATTCAGTGGCAGCCCATGAAAGCAGACAAACTGCCCGCTGCCGCGCCCAAAGCCCCCCGCCCCGAGAACGTGACGCTACACGTATCGGCGGGCAAAAAAGACAAAGTGAGTGCTCACGATCTGGTAGGCGCCTTTGTGAATGTGGGCGGCGTGACCCGCGAGCAAGTCGGCCACATTGAAGTATTCGACTATTACAGCTATGTGGCTGTGCCGCGCCAGCAAGCCCAGGAAGTGGCCGAGCGCCTGGCCGGTGCTAAGGTGAAGGGCAAGAAAGTACGGGTGTCGATAGTGGCGTAAGGTAGGAACGGAGGTAGGGGCGGCTTGCAGCCGCCCACCGTTTGGGTCGTTGTTATGCCATAGACTGTGTTCTGTACGACCGTCCACCGTTCAACCATAACTGATTATAAACCAGCTATTTATTTTTAGTATGCAGCTCATTCATCCTGTCCTTCTTATCGGCCTGCTTTGCGCTGGCATTGGCTTCGGTATCAGCTTAGGGGCTGGCCTCGTTGCGGCTGAGATAGGCACAGTACTGTCGTCAAAAGCGTATCTACCGCTGGCTATTAATGGCGGGTTGATTATGCTGTTGCTGCATCAGGCTTTGCGTAAACAAAAACCCGTTTTGTAGCGCGAACAAAGCTGCGATTTAGGACGTCATTTCGACTGGAAGGAGAAATCTCGCGTGCTCCCGGTAATTTCCTGACAATTGGATTACCGGGAGCACGCGAGATTTCTCCTTTCAGTCGAAATGACGTTCTTCTAAATGACGTTCTGACGACGGGCGGCTGAAAGCCGCCCCTACCTCGCCGACGGTCTACCCTATTTCACCAGAGTAAACTTCTGCTCCAAACGAATAGCATCCGAGGCGCTGCCAATCATCAGGTTGAATTCGCCGGGCTCGGTAATCCACTGCAAGTCATTGTTGTAGAAGGAAAGTTTGTCCTTATCGATGGTGAAGGTGATGGTACGGCTCTCGCCAGACTTCAGCATCACTTTCTGAAAGCCTTTCAGCTCTTTTACGGGGCGCGTGGCGCTGGCAAACAGGTCGTGGAGGTAGAGCTGGACCACTTCCTCGCCAGCGACTTTACCCTTGTTGGTGAGCGTGAAGCTGGCAGTAAACGTCTCGCCGTCGCCTACCTGGTTCTTGCTCAGCTTCAGGTTGCTATATTCGAACTGCGTGTAGCTCAGGCCGTGACCAAAGGCGTACTGCGGGCTGTTCACCTGGTCGATGTAGGCGGAGCGGTAGTTGGTGTCCTTGTCGTTTTGGGAAGGGCGGCCGGTACTTTTGGCGGCGTAGTAGAGCGGCACCTGGCCCACGGAGCGCGGGAACGTCATGGGTAGCTTACCGGCAGGGTTGTAGTCGCCTACCAGCACGTCGGCAATGGCGTTGCCGGCCTCGGTACCCAGCCACCAAGTGTAGAGAATGGCGGGTGCGTGCTCGGCGGTGTAGGCAAACGTCATGGGGCGGCCGGCCATTAGCAGCACTATCACGGGCTTGCCCGTAGCCAGCACCGCTTTAATCAGCTCTTCCTGCTGACCGGGCAGATTGATGTCGGCGCGGGACTTGGCCTCGCCGCTCATGTTGTAGGCTTCGCCCACGGCCATCACCACCACGTCGGCAGCTTTAGCGGCCTGCACCGCTTCGGCAAACCCCGCCTGCGAATTGCCTTTGATACCGCAGCCTTTGGCGTAGCGAATGGTAGCCTGTTTGCCCAGTTTGTTCTGCAAGCCTTCGTACACGCTCACGTAGGTAGTGGAGTCGTAGTTCACCGACCAAAAACCCGCCATATCGAGCTTCGACTTGCCCAGCGGGCCAATCAGCGCCACATTTTTGGCCGATTTAGCTAGTGGCAGCACGTTGCCTTCGTTCTTGAGCAGTACAATAGACTTGCGGGCCACGTCGCGGGCAATCTGGCGGTGCTGGGGGTTATTGAGCGCGGCCTTTTCACGCTGCACATCCGAGAATTTGTAGGGATTGTCGAACAACCCCAACTCGAACTTCTTGCGCAGCACACGCCGCACGGCGTCGTCTACCAACGTTTGCTTCACCTGGCCGCTCTGTACCAGCTGGGCCAGGTGGCTGCTGTAGGCGCGGCTTTCCATATCCACGTCGGAGCCGGCGGTAATGGCTTTCAGCGCCGCATCAGCACCGTCTTTGGCATAGCCGTGGGCAACCATCTCCCCGATGCTGCCCCAGTCCGACACCACGATGCCCGAGAAGTTCCAGCGGCCTTTCAGGATGTCGCGCTGCAAGTAGGCATTGCCAGTGGCAGGCACGCCGTCCAGCTCGTTGAACGAGTTCATGAACGTGGCCGCACCCGCGTCGAGGGCCGCTTTGAAGGGCGGCAGGTAGGTTTCCCAGAGCGCCCGCCGGCTGATATCCACGGTGTTGTAGTCGCGGCCGGCCAGGGCAGCACCGTAGGCCGCGAAGTGCTTGGCGCAGGCCATCACGGCGTCGGTGGCACCCAGTTTCTCACCCTGAAACCCCAGCACGCGGGCCTTGGCAATTTCGGAGCCAAGGTAGGGATCTTCACCGGCGCCCTCCATTACCCTACCCCAGCGCGGGTCGCGAGCAATGTCTACCATGGGCGCAAAAGTCCAGTGTTGCCCGGCCGCCGCGGCTTCCGTAGCCGCCACGTGCGCCGATTGGCGCATGGCCTCCAGATCCCAGCTGGCGGCCTCGCCCAACGGAATGGGGAAGGTAGTCTGGTAGCCGTGCACCACATCGAGGCCGAACAGCAGCGGAATTTTCAGGCGCGACTTCAGCGCCTCGGCCTGCAAGTCGTGGGTGCGTTGGGCACCCTTCACGTTCAGCATGGAGCCGATGCGGCCGGTGCGGAGCTGTTCTACCTTGTTGGGGTCGTTGAAGGCAGGACCGGTGGCGGCGTCGCCAGTGTACTGGTTGAGCTGGCCTACCTTCTCGTCTAACGTCATCAAAGCCAGCACAGAATCGACGCGCTGCTCGATGGTTTTGCGGGGTAGGGAGGTCTTTCTCTTGGATTTTTGCGCGTACGCGGGTGCCACAGCCAGCGCGGTGCTAGCTACTAAGCCGGCCGCTACAACGCGGCGAAAACAGGAAAACATGAGCGGTAAAAGTGGTTGTAGGTGAGGCTAGGGCGGTGGCAAGTTAACAGCAATTGCCGAAGTTGCGACGGTTTTTTACCTGCTTTCCCTTATGTCTGTTCCTCCTACCCCGCGCCAGCTTCTGTTTATCTGTAGCCAGAACCGCTGGCGTAGCCTCACCGCCGAGCGCCTGTTCGACCAGCACCCGCACTACCAGGCCCGCTCGGCGGGTACTGAGCCGGGCGCCAGGGTGCGCGTCACGGCCGGGCACCTGGGCTGGGCCGATGTGGTCTTTGTGATGGAGAAAAAGCACACCGACATTCTACGGCAGAAGTTTGCCGCGGAACTGGAAGGCAAGCCAATCATCAACTTGCGCATTCCCGATAAATTTCAGTTTCTCGACGCGGTGCTTCAGGATTTGCTTCGCGAACGATTAGCAGAGCATTTGCCTGCCTTTTAGCAGATAGTATACGAGGTAGAGACGCAATATTTTGCGTCTCGTCGTTGCTGAGGTTGTTTATCCTGTACGGTTTTGGTCGTTCATCGACGAGACACAAGATGTTGTGTCTCTACTTCAAAAACACCCCTACCTATGCTACCGCATAATCTTGCCATGGTTGTCCCAATGGCTTGATTTCACTTCCAGGCTATTGGGTTGGCGCTTGATGGTGCGCGTGTACCGTTCGCCGGCTATCAGCCCATCGGGGCGGCGCTTACCGAAAAACAGCGTCACCGGCTCGCCGTGCTCATTGGTTACGAAGGTGATATCATAGCCTTTGAAGACATCATTAATGCTGGTAGACGGTTCGTACGTTTTGCTTAGTTTCTTGTCTAGCTCGCGATGTAGTGGCATTGGATGCGTGTGGTTGGTCGTATTTGGCATTTACGGCGGTTTGCTTTTCCGTGGACAGACAGGCGCTCTTTTTCAGTAGTTCTACCATCAGCGCAATCCGTATTTTCTGCGAGTGGATCGATGTGGTTGCTGTGCGTCTCGTAGCTCGTCGCTACACTGCCTGCCCACCTTATATCGTCGTTGCCACAAACCTTCGGTTGGGATGTCCGTTAGCAACGGGCTATGAACTACCTGCTCTTCGCGGCTTTTGTGGCTGTGGTTATCTTTCTGTTTTACCGCTACGCCACCCGCGATGCGCGTACCCGCGCCGCTGCCCTGGCTCAGGCATTTCCGGACGAGTGGCGCCGGATTCTCACGGAGCGCATTGCCTTCTACCTATCGCTGACCAAAGACGATAAGCACCGCTTCGAGCGCCAGGTGCAGGTATTTTTGTCCCAAACCAGCATCCGCGGTATTCAAACGGAGGTAGACGATACCACGCGCCTGCTGGTGGCAGCCTCGGCCATTATCCCGGTTTTTGGCTTCCCCGACTGGGAGTACGGCAACCTGGGTGAGGTGCTGATTGTGCCCGATGCCTGGCAAAGCCCCGACGACCCCAGCAAGGAAGTGAAGCCCCTGGCCGGCACGCTGTTGGGCTCGGTGCGGGGCTTCCAGGGCGCGCACTACATGCACCTGTCGAAAGCCTCCCTGGAGCAGGGTTTCGCCGACACTATTGATAAGCAGAACGTGGGCATTCATGAGTTTGCGCACATGCTGGACCAGGCCGATGGCGTGATTGACGGCGTGCCCAAGCTGGCCCTACCCGCCGAGCTGCTGAAGCCCTGGGCCGAGGTGATGCACCGCGAAATGGAGGCCATTCGGGCCGGCGATTCGGAAATCAATCCCTACGCCGCCACCAACGAAGCCGAGTTCTTTGCCGTGGTAACGGAATATTTCTTCGAGAAACCGGAGAAGCTGCAAGAGCATCATCCCGAGTTGTACCAACTGCTGATGCGGGCCTTTCGCCAAAACCCCAAGAAGCGCTTCCTGCGCCTCGCCACCGACCCGCGCGAGTGGATCCGGAGTTTGCGCAGCCGCCATAAGAAGTTTGGCCGCAACTCGCCCTGCCCGTGCGGCAGCGGCAAGAAGTACAAAGACTGCCACTTGCAGCAGAAGCAAGCGGCGTAGGCGGGGTAGCCGCTCCACCGTCTGCGGGGTAGGGAGTAGCTTTGCGCTGCTTTTCTCGCTTTGCCTCCTTGAGCTTTGTTATGGAACACCCTCTCGATAATCCTATCTGGAATGCTTTGTATACTGGTAATGAACACCTTGCCGTAGGCAATGAACACGCCCGGTACGTACAGAAGGAAGTGGGGGCATTTGCGGGGTTGCGCACCTATTCGGAAGACGCCTTTGCCAGCCTGCACAACATCACACCACTTGGAGAACCAAGCGTGCTGTTCACGGCCACTGAGGTAGCCATTCCGGAGGGCTGGAAAATACTGGTGCAGAAGGACCTGCTGCAACTGGTGTACGAGCAGCCTACCCTACCCACTCCCACTAACAGCACGGGCGTCGTGCGTTTAGGTGCGCCGGACATTCCGGCTATGCTGGCCCTAACCGCTCACACCAACCCCGGCCCCTTCCTCACGCGCACCATCGAGTTTGGTGAATACCACGGCATCTTTAACGATGGCGCCTTGGTAGCCATGGCGGGCGAGCGACTACAGCCTACCCCCTATACCGAGCTAAGCGCCGTGTGCACGCACCCGGCGCATTTGGGCAAGGGCTACGCCGCCCGGCTGCTTCAGCACCAGATGCAGCGCATTTTGGCAAAGGGGCGCGTGCCCTTTTTGCACGTTGTACCAGAGAATACCCGCGCCCGCGCCGTGTACGAGCGACTTGGCTTTCGCACCCGCAGGCAGTTGCAGATATACGTGCTTGAAAAACAGGCGCGTTAGTCTGCCTACCAGCTGCGTGCGTGCACGAGCCAGGGTAGTAGCTGAGGGTAGGCACGTGCGCTTACTCTGTTTTAACCGTTTCTTTGCTGTCCGTATGAAGAAATACTGCTTACCTATTGTCACCGCGGCCCTTCTTGGTGCCTGCGCCCCTACCGCCAAAACGCCCGCCGTAGCCACCGATCCGCCCTACTCCGCCACTACCCACACCCCGGCAACGCCGGCTAGCTGGCAGCAGCAGGCCCAGGAATTTTTGACTTCCTACTCCGCCGAGTACCAGAAGCTTTACACCCAATCTTCGGAAGCCGAGTGGCGCTCCAATACGCACATCGTGCCCGGCGATACCGCCAATGCGGCTGCTACGGCCCGTGCCAATGAGCGCATGGCTGCCTTCACAGGTAGCACTGCCAACATCAGCCGTCTGCGCGAATTGCTGGAGCACAAGCAGGAGCTTACCCCCATCCAGGTAAAGCAGCTCGAAACGGCGCTCTACAACGCGGCCAACTCGCCCCAAACGGCAGCAGAGGTAGTGAAGCGGCGCATCAAGGCCGAAACTCAGCAGACGGAAACGCTCTACGGCTTCGATTACAAATACCAAGGTAAGTCCGTCACGACGAATGACCTGGATGAGCTGCTGCGGAAAGAGAAGAACCCGCAAAAGCGCCAGCAGATTTGGGAGGCCAGCAAGACCATCGGCCCTACCCTCAAGCCCGGCCTGCTGAACCTGCGCGACCTGCGCAACCAAACGGTGCAGGCCCTGGGCTACCCCGATTTCTTCACCTACCAGGCTTCCGATTACGGCATGAGCCGGGAGGAAATGATGGCGCTGGTGCGCAAGCTCAATCAGGAGCTACGCCCCCTCTATCGCGAGCTGCATACCTACGCCCGCTACGAACTGGCCAAGCAATACGGCGTGAAGCAAGTACCCGACTACCTGCCCGCGTCCTGGCTGCCCAACCGCTGGGGCCAGGATTGGAGCAGTATGGTAGACGTGAAGGGCCTGGACCTCGACCCGGTGCTGGCCAAAAAGGGCGCCGAGTGGCAGGTGCAGCAGGCCGAGCGCTTCTACCAGAGCTTAGGCTTCCCGGCCCTACCCCCGGTATTCTGGGAAAAGTCGAGCCTCTACCCGCTCCCCAAAGGCGCTGCCTATAAGAAGAACAACCACGCCTCGGCATGGCACATGAACTTGGAGCAGGATGTGCGCAGCCTGATGAGCGTGGAGGCCAACACCGAGTGGTACGAAACAACCCACCACGAGCTGGGCCACATTTACTACTACCTCACCTACACCAACCCCGAGGTGCCGCCGCTGCTGCGCCAGGGCGCCAACCGCGCCTACCACGAGGCCATGGGCAGCCTGATGGGGTTGGCAGCTCGTCAAAAGCCGTTTCTGGCGGGCTTGGGACTAATCGACTCCAAGGTAAAAACCGACGAGATGCAGTCGCTTCTGAAAGAGGCGCTGGGTTCGGTGGTGTTCATTCCGTTTGCTTCGGGCGTGATGAGCGAGTGGGAAAACAGCTTCTACGCCGACAACCTGCCCGCCGACCAGCTAAACGCCCGCTGGTGGGCGCTCAGCAAGCAGTATCAGGGCATTGTGCCGCCTACCCCACGCGGCGAGGACTTCCTCGACCCAGCCACCAAAACCCACATCAACGACGACCCCGCACAGTATTACGACTACGCCCTGAGCTACGTCATCCTGTTTCAGCTGCACGACCACATTGCCAAGCAGATCTTGCACCAGGACCCACACGCTACCAACTACTTCGGTAGCAAAGAGGTAGGCGCTTTCCTGGCCGATATCATGCGCCCCGGCTCCAGCAAGGACTGGCGCCTAGTGCTCAAAGAGAAAACCGGCGAAGACCTCTCAGCCCGCGCCATGGTGGAGTACTTTCAGCCGCTGATGGCCTATCTCAAGGAGCAGAACAAGGGTAGGAAATACACGATGTAGCGCTATAGCCCACATAACAGATTAAACAGCAACGCCCGGGAAGTCCGGGCGTTGCTGTTTAATCTGTTATGCTGTGTAGATGTGCCTGTTATGCCATACGATTCAACTGGTTCAAGCGTCGGTCCAGCGCCTTTGCTACGCTTTCCAAGCGGCGCATAATAAGCTGGGCTACTGCATCATCGTTCAGGTCGATGTGGGTGGCGCGGGACAGTAGGTAGCGGGCCAGCGTGGTGTTGTCGTCGAGGGCGGCGGCCAACTCGCGCTGTGCATCCTCCCACTCCTCTTCTTTCTCTGCTTCTACCAGGTAATGAAAGCGCAATTCGATTGTTTGGCTAACCAGCCCAGCTAGCTTGCTGAGCACGGTTGCCTCGGCATCCGAAAAGGGCCGTTCTTCCTTGCCAATCACAGCCATCATACCAATGCGGGCGCCGTCGGGCATACGCAAGGCCGCACCGGCATAAAAATTCAGGCCAATGGCCTGGGCTACGTCGGGCTTAATCAACTCGCAGCTTTCCGGCCGGTAGTCCGACAATACCACGGGCACATCGGGCAGGATGGCGGCCGAGCACATGCTCTCCGTACGCTCCAGCTGCATAATGCCCCCCGAGCCTACGGCCGACTTAAACCAGACCTGCTTTTCATCCACCAAAGAAATCAGTGAAATGGGCGTGTTAAATAGCTGCGCGGCCCAGGCTACATAGGCATCAAAAATCGGTTCTGGAGTGGTATTAACAATCTGGTACAAGTGCAGCGTACGCAGACGCGCCGCCTCATTCGTGGGAATAAGCGAGGCGGGGAAAGTGTTCATCATAGTAGCTGAACAGGTAGTAGGGCTTAATAGTTGGCTTCTGTGGCCGGTAAATCAATCAGAATAAATTGCGCATCCTTTTCGGCGCGAATGTGCAGCACGTTTTCGTCGGTCAGACGGGCCTGGTCGTTAGGGCCAAGCTCGGATCCGTTGATAAATATTGTGCCCGATTTCACGTATACGAAGGTGTTGCGGATTGGAAAAGTCTTGAATTCAATTTCCTTCCCCTCCCGCAGATTAGCCCAGTAGACAGTGCTGTTGGAGTTCATATACACCACGTCTTCCAGCACGCGCTGGCCCGTTACCAACGGAATCAGCTCGTTTTTGTGGCTCAGAAAGTCTATGTCTTTCTGCTCGTAGCTGGGCGCAAGTCCTTTTTGGTTTGGCAAAAACCACAGCTGGTAGATATGCAGTAGTTTATCGGTGCGGTTGAATTCGGAGTGTGCGATGCCGGTACCGGCCGTCATGCGCTGCACTTCGCCCTTTGGGATAATCGTTTTGTTGCCCATTGTATCCTCATGGGTCACTTCGCCTTCCAGCACCAGCGTCACAATTTCCATCTCGGAATGCGGGTGTTGCGGGAAGCCCGACTTTGCCTGCACGGTATCATCGTTGAATACGCGCAGCGGCCCGAAGTGCATATTTTTTGGGTCGTAATAATCCGCGAAGCTGAACAGGAAGTAGCTATTTAGCCAAGCAGCTGGCGCGGCGTGGTGGCGTTCGGTGGAAGGAATGTATGTTAGCATAGGGGTAGAAATCAAAGCAAAAGTTGGTCAAGCATACGCAGGGTAGGCTTGGGAAGTTGAAAGTAAGCAGGCAAGGCGCTTCCTACCCATACACCATAAAGCCTCACCAGCGACGAAGCTAATGAGGCTTTATGAAAGAATTTGTCGTCTCTGCTTGATGCGCAGAATGACAAAATGCTACGCTTTCTTCAGCGTGCTCACCTGCTGCTGCAAGTCCAGCACAATGCTAGCCAAGCGGCTCAGCGACAGATCGGCAATGGGGAACGTGCTGCTGATGTAGGCTTTGGCTTCCCAGATTTCCACCACGTCTTCCACGCTGATTTCGTAGGGCGAATACACGGGGTTGTCGGAGTGTAGGGTGAGCAAGGCGCCGTCTTTGAGGCGGTTGAACACCCGCTTGAACACAATGCCTTCCTTGGAGCTTACCACAACGCAAGGCGTACCGTCCTTCAGCGTCAGCCAGTCATCTACGTAGCGGCCCACAATCACGGTACCCGAAGCAATGGGTAGCATAGAGTCGCCGGCAATTTCGAAGGCGCGGTAAGTACCACCCGAGCCCAGCATGGGTAGGCGAAACTTAGGCAGTTCCTCCAAGTACTCGGGGTCGGCGTAGCCGTTGAGGTAGCCCGCGGCAGCTTTCTGGGGCACCAGCTCGATATTTTCGTTTTCTTCCTTGTCTACTGTGAGAGCCAGCACGCGCAGGGCACCACCGGGGCGGGTAGGCGTAGGGTCGGTGCTTTTCTGGGCCTGCATCTGCAAGATAGCGGCCTTGGCGTTGCGCTTCTTACTGAAATCCGTCGTTACCAGCGCATCCAGCGTAATGCCGAATAGGCGCGCCATATTCACCAGCGTTACAAGCTTGGGCTCGGCGCGGCCTTCTTCATAAGCGCCCACCAAGGAGCGTTTGATACCTAGTTTTTCGGCCATCTGGGCCTGCGTTAGGCCAAGTTCGCGCCGCCAGAATTTTAAGTTCGTGTTGATCATCGGGGTAGGGAGCCGGGGAAATGGCTGCATCGGTAAAGCACCGGCTCACGAAAGTACGAACGTGCTTACGCGAATACTAATTCAATTAGCTAAATTTTTTGCTATTATTTTTTGGCCTTTTGCTCACTTCCCCACAAAGCAGCCCGGTTATACCTGATTTTTAGCAATAGTATCTCCTTCTGTGCTAAACATTTGACCGTCACCGGCACTTTCGGGATTGTGCTACCCTGTTACATTACTCCAGGGTGTATTCCTATTTTCGCCTTCCTCTTTGTTCTAAAAGCGTATCAACCTGTCGTATGTCGACCTTCTCTCCTACCCCTTCACCGGCTGGTTTCAACCCACTTTTTCCTGTATTTCTGAAGCTGGAGCAATTTCGGGTGCTACTGGTGGGCGGCGGCAACGTGGGCCTCGAAAAGCTGACGGCCATTCTACGCAGCAGTCCGGCTACGGCCGTCACGGTGGTAGCCACTTGGATTTCGCCCGCTCTGCGTGCACTGGCGGCGCCCTACCCCCGCATCCAACTCCACGAGCGCCCCTTCGCCGAAACTGACCTGGAAAACCACGATTTCGTGTTTGCCGCCACCGACGACCCTGCACTGCACCGCCGCATCAAGGCTGCCGCCGCGGCCCGCGGCCTGCTCACCAACGTAGCTGATACCCCCGCCGAGTGCGACTTCTACCTGTCATCGGTAGTGCAGAAAGGTGACCTGAAAATTGCTATTTCCACCAACGGCAAATCGCCTACGGTGGCCAAGCGCCTGCGCGCCATGCTGGAAGAAACCCTACCCGAGGAACTAGACACGGTGCTGCAACAAATGACCGTCATCCGGGGCCAAATACAAGGCGACTTTGCTGCCAAAGTAAAGTCGCTGAACGCCGTAACAGCCGAGTTGACGGGCGGCCGGGCTTACGAGTCGCCGGCCACGCGGCGCTGGCGGCGTGTGGCTACCGGCTCGTTGCTCGCGCTGGGTGCAGTGGTAGCGGCAGCATGGGGAGTAGGTAGAACGTGTCATTCCGAGCGCAGCGAGGAATCTGAGTTGCAACGTTTCGAGTCAGATTCCTCGCTGCGCTCGGAATGACAACTACTCCCCGTGCAGCTTCTTGTTATACGCTGAAGCGAGCCGCAGCGTGAAATAATCATACTTCTCGCGTAGGTGGTCGAACAGGTCGCGCAGGGCAGGCGTGCCGCCGAGTTGGTCGATGCCGAGCTGGATTTCGGCGAACTGATCGGGCGTGAAAAAGTCTTGCAGCCGTAGGTCGAGGCCCTTGGTGTAGGCTGTGAACAAGTGCCCTTGGATGGTAGAAACCGCCATGTTGCGGCGCTCGGCAATAGCCTCGGGGCTCAGGCCCATGCGGTGTAGCTGGAAGGTAGCCTGCTGGGTGTCGTTGGGGCCGTCGCTCTCCTTGCTTTCGCGGCGGCGCGGGCGACTACCCACGGTATCGTCGGAGTCAATGGTGTCCTCGGCGTCGTCGGGACTGGGCACGCCGCCGTGGGCCAGGATTTCGCGGATGAACGCCTCGCCGTAGTTCTCGAACTTCTTCATGCCTACCCCCGAAATGCCCAGCATGGCCGTGCGCGTAACGGGCTTCTCCACAGCCATTTCCTGGAGTGTGGTATCGGTGAAGATAACGTAGGGCGGCACGTTCTGCTCGTCGGCAATTTGCTTGCGCAGGGCACGCAGCACCTCGAATAGCCGCGCCTCGGGCGTGGCAGCTACGGGGGTAGACTCGCGGGCGGCGCGCTTGCCCTTCACGGCTTTCTCGGCTGGTTTGAATTGCTTCATGGGCGCTTGGCGCTGGCCTTGCAGCACTTCCTTGCCCAGCTCAGTTATTTTCAGCGCGTAGCCTTCCTCGTAGGCAATGTACAGCAGTCCGTCGTTCAGCATCTGGTGGATGTAGCTGTACCAGTCGAGGTAGGGCAGGTCGGCGCCGGCGCCGTAGGTTTTGATCTGGTCGTAGCCACCGCTGAGCACGGCTTGGTTGCGCATGCCGCGCAGCACGTCAATCAGCAGACCGATGCTGGCCCGCTCGCGCATCCGCACCACCGCCGACAACGCCTTCTGGGCCAGCAAAGTACCATCGAAGGTAGTGGGCGGATTGCGGCAGATGTCGCAGTTGCCGCAGTCGTGGGGTAGGGTTTCGCTGAAGTAGTTGAGCAGGATTTTGCGGCGGCACGAGGCCGCTTCGGCAAACTGCTGCATGCGCTCCAGCTTGGTGAGGTTGAGCTGCGTGAGCTTCGGATCATCCTTGGAGAGCATGTCGCGCAGGCTCATCACGTCGCCGAAGCTGTAGAACAGCAGGGCCGTAGCTGGCGCACCATCACGCCCGGCACGGCCTATTTCCTGGTAGTAGCCCTCGATGTTTTTGGGCAGGTTGTAGTGAATCACCCAGCGCACATTGCTCTTGTCGATACCCATACCAAAGGCAATGGTGGCCACAATCACCTGCAAATCATCGCGCAGAAACTCCTCCTGCACCTTGGCGCGCTGGTTGGGCGTGAGGCCGGCGTGGTAGTGGTTGGCTCGAATGCCTTTTTCCTTGAGCTTGCCGGCCACCGTTTCGCACTGCTTGCGCGAGAGGCAGTAGATGATGCCCGCCTCGCCGGGGTGGCGTTCAATGAAATCCAGCACGCCCCCTACCCTATTCTGGCCGGGCCGCACGATGAGGTTGATGTTGGGCCGGTCAAAGCTCGACAGGAACACCTGCGGTTGATTGAGTTGCAGCTGCTGCTGGATGTCGCGCTGGGTGAGGCGGTCGGCGGTGGCCGTCAGGGCAATGATGGGCACCTGCGGGAACCGCTCGCGCAGTACGCGCAATTGTGTGTACTCGGGCCGAAAATCGTGGCCCCACGACGAGATGCAGTGCGCCTCGTCGATGGCAAACATGCTGACGTTGAGGCGCTGCACAAACGTCAGAAACCCCTCCGACAGCAGCTTTTCCGGCGATACGTACAAGAGCTTCAGCGAGCCGTTGTAGCAGTCGGCTGTAATGCTTTGCTGCTCACTCTGGCCCACGCTGCTGTTGATGTAGGCGGCCGGAATGCCGTTGGCTTTCAGGGCCTCCACCTGATCTTTCATCAGGGCAATCAGCGGCGACACCACCACGCAAACGCCCGCCTGCACCACCGCCGGCACTTGGAAGCACACCGATTTACCGCCGCCCGTGGGCATCAGCACCACCGTGTCCTGCCCGCCCAGTATCGACTCGATAATATCGCCCTGCATGGGCCGAAACTGGTCGTAGCCGTAGTATTGCTTCAGCACGCGGCGGGCTGAGTCGAGGGTAGGGGCGAGCGGTTCGGGGGTAAATAACATTGGGTAAAAATACGGCGAATTGGCGGAAATTGCAGGTTAAAGAAACCGGATTGTCGCGGAAATCGTGCACATATCATGCACAATTCTACACCGGTGCAAGGCCCCTACCCTCCGTATAAGTAGAAGGCACAGGACGTTTGTCTTGCGCATTTTATTCACCAAAACGCTACTTCCTATGGGCCACACTCCTGCCTCCGTTTCTACCCTGCAAAAAAACCAATCCGTTCTTGATGCGCTCAGCCGCTGCATCGCAGCCTGCGAAATGTGCTCCGATGCCTGCTTGCACGAGGACGACATCAAAATGATGGTACCCTGTATCGAGCTGGACCGCGACTGCGCCGATATCTGCCGTCTCACCGCCGCCTTCATTGCCCGCAGCTCCGACCACGCTCAGCACGTCATCAAGGAGTGCATCGAAATCTGCCAGAAGTGCGCCGACGAGTGCGGCAAGCACGAAGCCGACCACTGTAAGCATTGTGCCGAAGCCTGTCAGGCCTGCGTGGACGCCTGCAAACAGTACGCTTCCGCATAGATTCTTCTATCATCCTTCGCTTCGCTGCGCTCAGGATAATAAGATAGTACACCTACAAAAAGCACACCGCCAGCCTTCTACAAGAAGACCGGCGGTGTGCTTTCCTATTATGCTTGTGCGAAATGCTAAAACTGCGGGGTAGGTACCGGCGCAGGCGGCAGCGGATGGCCGGTCTGGCCAGCGGGCTGCTCGGCCATCGGCGTTGCATTGATAGCTTGTACAGAGCGAATTTCGGGCACGGCTTTCTTCACCGATTCCTCCACGCCGGCCTTCAGCGTCATCGGCGACATGGGACAGGTGCCGCAGGCGCCCAGCAGCTCTAGTTGCAACACCATGTCGTCGGTGATGTCCAGCACGCGCACGTTGCCTCCGTCGGCGGCCAGGTAGGGGCGGATGCCATCCAGGGCCTGCTCAATGCGCGGCAACAGCGGATGGTCGGCAATAGTGGGGGTGTGCGTCATACTAAGTATATACAAATGGGCGGTTCGCGAAGTTCGAAAAAATATTCGGATACCGGGTTAGGAGTTCATCTGCACCACGTTGGTGCGCGGCGCTATGGCGTTGCGGATACTCACCTGCCGGGCCAGCTCCTCAGCCAGCTGCTCGAAGGTAGCGGCTACGGCCGTGCCTTCCTGCAAAATAGCAGGCGTGCCCTGGTCGCCGTTTTCGCGGATGCTCTGCACCAGCGGAATCTGGCCCAGCAGCGCCACGCCGTGCTTGTCGGCTAGGGCCGCGCCGCCGCCTTCCCCGAAGATGAAGTACTTGTTGTCGGGCAGCTCGGCAGGCGTAAACCACGCCATGTTCTCTACCACACCCAGTACGGGCACATTGATTTGGGGTAGGCGGAACATCTGTAAGCCCTTCTCCGCATCGGCCAGGGCCACTTTTTGCGGCGTGGTCACGATGAGGGAGCCCGTGACGGGCACCGTCTGCACCATCGTCAGGTGGATATCGGAGGTGCCGGGGGGCATGTCGAGCAGCAGGTAGTCCAGCTCACCCCAGTCTACCTCCGTGATGAACTGCTTGAGCGCCGACGAAGCCATGGGACCGCGCCACACAATGGCCGACTCGGCCGGGGCCAGGAAGCCAATGCTCATCAGCTTCACGCCAAATTTCTCGATGGGCTGAATCAGGTTGCGGCCGTCTGGCCCCTGAAAGACGTGTGGGCGGGCATCTTCCACCCCAAACATCAAGGGCATGCTCGGCCCCGAAATATCAGCATCGACCAGCCCTACCCGCGCGCCGGTGCGGGCCAGCGCCAGGGCCAAGTTGGCCGTCACGGTGCTTTTCCCTACCCCACCTTTGCCCGAAGCAATGGCAATGATGTTTTTGACGCCGGGCAGGATATCGCGGTTCTGACGCATAGTGGTCACGCGCGAGGTCAGGTTGACGGTGACCGTTGCGTCTTTGTCGACCATGGTATGTACGGCGCGCACACAGGCATTGTGAATCAGCTCTTTGAGGGGGCAAGCGGGCGTGGTGAGCACCACGGTGAACGACACGTTCTTGCCGTCTACCTGCACGTCCTCCACCATATTGAGGGTCACGAGGTCTTTGCCCAAATCCGGTTCTTCGACGTAGCTGAGGGCTTTCAGGACGTCTTCGGTAGTAATAGCCATAGGTAGGGGTGTTTCCGAGGTGCAAAGATAACCCGGAAACGTGGGCAGAAGTTGCCGCCGGGCCAACGCCGACATTTTTGCGGTGCCCAGGCAACGGGTAACGGCAACCCAGCATCTACCCTTCCAAAGGCCAACCTAAACGCTTCTTCGCCATGAAACTCTTCACACTTACTGTCTGGCTGCTGGGTCTACTCACTATCGGCTCCGCCACCGCGCAAAACAAGCAGGACCGCCCGATTGATGCTTTCAGCCAGATTGAAGCCAGCGGCGCCACCACCATTTACCTAACCCAGGGGCCACAAACGAGCGTGGTAGTAGAAGCACCGGCCGAAGCCCAATCGTACATTAAAACGGAAGTGCGCAACGGCGTGCTGCGCATCTACCGCGAGAGCGAGGGCATGACGGCTACCCTGCGCAACCTACTGAACAACGAAAAAAATGGGGTGAAAATCTACGTAACCTGCCCGCGCCTGACGGCCCTAAAGCTCAGCGGCGCTACCGATGTGAAGAGCAAAACCTCCTTTACGGCCGACGATTTCGCCATTCAGGCCAGCGGCGCCAGCGACGTGACGATGCAGCTCAGCGCCAAAAGTCTCACCGTACATGCCTCCGGCGCCAGCGATATGCACCTAAGCGGACAGGTAGAGCGCCAGCAAATACACATCAGTGGCAGCAGCGACTACCACGCCGAAAAGCTAGTGAGCCAGCAGGCCACCGTAGCGGCCAGCGGCAGCAGCGACGCTTATGTATCGGCCGTGCGGCTGTCGTCGCACGCCTCCGGCTCCAGTGATATCTATAATAGAAAGTAACTCGTTGGGCTGAATCCAGGGCGCCGGTCAACGCGTCCGTATACAAGGCTCGGCGGCGGCTCATGATGAGCTGCCGCCGAGCCTTGTTATCTTTGCTCCCTATGGCCCGCATCCCGAAAGAAACCGTCGATCAGATCATTCACCACGCCGATATTGTGGAGGTGGTGGGAGATTTTGTGCCGCTGAAAAAGAAAGGCCAGAATCTGTGGGCGTGCTGCCCGTTTCACCACGAGAAGTCGCCGAGCTTCTCGGTGGCGCCGGCCAAGGGTTTGTACAAGTGCTTTGGGTGCGGCAAGGCCGGTGGCGTGGTGCAGTTCATCATGGACATTGAGGGCACCAGTTATGTGGAAGCCCTGAAGTACTTGGCCAAAAAGTATGGCATTGATGTTCAGGAGGAAGAAAAAACACCCGAGCAGCAACTCGCCCAGAACGAGAAGGATTCGCAGTACATCATTTCCAGCTGGGCCAAAGACCACTACCATAAGCTGCTGCTGAAATCGGATGAGGGTCAGGGCATCGGGCTGAGCTACCTGCGCCAGCGTGGCCTCAACCAAACCACTATTACCACCTTCGAGCTAGGCTACTCGCTAGACCAGTGGGACGACCTGCTGAAAACCGCCGAACAGACCGGCTACGACCGCAAATACTTAGAGAAAACCGGTCTCGTGGTGACGCGCACCGACGACGCGGGTCAGGACACCGGCCGCCGCTACGACCGGTTCAGGGGCCGCGTGATGTTCCCTATTCACAATATCTCGGGCCGGGTAGTAGGCTTCGGGGCGCGCACACTCAAGCCCAACGACAAGACGGCTAAGTACCTGAACTCGCCGGAGTCGGAGATTTACCATAAGTCGGATATTCTGTATGGTCTGTACCAGGCGCGGCAGGCCATTCGGACGGAGGAAGTGTGCTACCTCGTAGAGGGCTACCTCGATGTGCTGAGCCTGCACCAGGGCGGCATCAAAAACGTGGTGGCCTCGTCGGGCACCTCGCTCACCGAGGGGCAGATCCGCCTCATCAAGCGCTACTCCGATAACGTGACGGTGCTCTACGACGGCGACGCGGCCGGCATCAAAGCTTCCCTGCGCGGGGTAGATATGCTGCTGGAAGGCGGCCTGAACGTGCGCGTAGTGCTGTTTCCGGATGGCGACGACCCCGACAGCTACATCCGCAAGGTAGGCGACCAACGCTTTCAGGAACACCTCGACCAGCAGAGCCAGGACTTTATCAGCTTCAAAACCAAGCTGGTTTCACGGGAAGCGGCCCAAGACCCGGTGAAGAAAGCCGAGGCCATCCGCGACGTACTCCAGAGCATTGCCAAAGTGCCCGACCCCATCAAGCGGCAGGTGTTTTTGCAGCAGACCAGCGCCGCGTTCAGCATTGATGAGCAGGTGCTGATTACGGAGTATAACAAACTGGTGCGCACGGCTTCGGGCAAAGCGCCCGGCGGCGCGGCCCCTACCCCCGCAGCGCCTACCCCCACCCGGCAGCAGTCGGCCGCCCCTGCCCGGCCGCTTTCGGAAGAGGAAGAAGCGGAGATGCTGATGTACGGCGCTACCCCCGAGGAGCTAGGCGCCACACCGAAGGAGCAACTGGAGCCGGTAGAAGACATACTGGCCGTATGCGAGCGGGAAGTTGTGCGGTTGCTGCTGCTCTACGCGCCTCAACTGCTTCAGCCCGAGGTGACGGTGGCCCACTACCTACTGAGCCAATTAGAGGAAACGCCCCTGCGCACGCCCATCTACGCCGACCTGCTGCACCTGTGCCAGGAGGAAATGAACGAAGGCCGCTGGCCCGACGTGCGCCACTTCATCCAGCACGCTCGCGGCGACATTCGGGCACTGGTGAGCGACCTGGCCACCGAAAAGTACGAGCTAAGCCCCAACTGGAGCACCCACCAAATTTACGTACCCCGCGAGCTGGATCAGCTGCAAATTGCCTGCGATAATGCCCTGCTACGCCTGAAAAAAGAAACCGTGCAGCGCGAGCTAGATCAGCTGCAACGAGACCTGCGCGACGCCACCGACCCAGCTGCCGTCGATAAGATTTTGGAAGCCCTGATGCTCTACAAGCGCCTGGATAACGAACTAGCCAGCCATTTGGGAACCGTCATTCCGCGCCGGGCATAGGCTTACTACCTATGCTATGCCCCCTGTGCGTGGTAGCTCAACGGGTGGGAATACTATGCCCGCCCTGTGCGCCTTGTGTCACAATTTGATTACTTGCGACCCAAGAAGGCCTCCGGCTTCTTTGTAGCTTTGTGCGCTCACCCTGCCTGATTACCCCTTGCATATTCTTCAGCTCTGCCCACGCGTGCCATTTCCACCCCACGATGGTGGCGCTATTGCCATGTACGACGTGACGGCCGGCCTAAGCCAGGCAGGCCACCGCGTGACAGTTGTAGCGATTAACACGCCCAAACACGCCCAAGCCGCCGATGTGCTGGAACACCTGGGCCCCAACGTACAGCTGGTTCCTGTTTCCGTTGATACGCGCATGCGCCCTACCCATGCCTTGCGCAATCTGTTGCTAAGCAAGCTCCCCTATACCGTAGAGCGCTTCGTGAATCCGGTCGTAGCCGATCAGCTCCGAAAAATTCTGCAAACCGAAACTATCGACGTGGTGCAGATAGAGGGCACTTTTGTAGCGTGGTATATCGATGTTATCCGGCAAGCTGCGCCGCGGGTGCCGGTGGTGTTGCGCGCCCACAACGTGGAGTACACCATCTGGCAGATGTTGGCGAGTAGGGAGTACAATGCGGCCAAGGCGTGGTACCTGCGCCACTTGTCCCGGCGCCTGGAGCAGTTTGAGCGTCGCTACCTCCCTCGCTTCGATGCGGTAGCTGCCATTACGGAGCCTGACCGCCGCCGTCTGCTGGCATTGGGCTGCGCCGAGCCGGTGGCGTTTGTACCGGCCGGCGTGGATGCTACCCGGCTGGCACCCGACCCCACCATTCGGCCGAAGCCACGCACGGTGTTTATTATCGGTTCGCACGAGTGGCTGCCGAACCGGGAAGGCGTGGAGTGGTTTCTGACCAACATCTGGCCTCAGGTGCACGAGCAGCTACCCGAACTGGAGTTGCACCTGGCTGGCAGAGCCATTTCGCCGGCTATTCAGCAGCGCCACGGCCGCGACAATATTTACGTGCACGGGTTCGTGGAATCGGCCTCCCACTTCATGCAGCAGTATGAGCTGATGCTGGTGCCCCTACTCTCAGGCGGCGGAATGCGCGTCAAGATTATTGAAGGCATGGCGCTGGGCAAATGTATCCTGAGTACCGGCCTGGGCTCTGAGGGCATTGCTGTGCGCGAAGGACACGATATTTTGCTCTGCGATGAGCCCCAGGAGTGGGTAGCGCGGCTCCAGGCATACTACCAGGACGAACTACCTTACCAGCAGATTGGTAGTGAGGCGCAGCGCACCATCGCCTGCCATTACGACAACCGCCGGGTTATTGAGCGTTTTCTTTCGCTGTATCGCAGCTTGGGCACCCCGCGCAAAAGCGCATAAGTTTGCCCCCTCATGAAGCTGCTTGTTCTGCTGTCCCGCTTTCCCTACCCCCTCGACAAAGGGGATAAGCTGCGCGCCTTGCACCAGCTGCGCTACCTTGCTCAGCACCATACCGTGTGCCTGCTGGCTCTCACAGACGAGGACGTGCCCGCCGAGGCACTCACCCAGGTGGCGCCCTTGTGCGCAGGCGGTTTGCACGTGCACCGTTTGCGGCGGCCCGGCATTGCGCGGGGTATTGCTCAGGCCCTGGCCCGCGGCCTACCCTTGCAGGTAGGCTACTTCCAGGACCCGGTGGCCCAGCAACGGCTGGCGGAGCTGCTTCGCACCTTCTCCCCCGACCATATCTACTGCCAGTTGATTCGGATGGCCGAATACCTGCGCCCACACTACCAGCACTGGCCCTGCACGCTAGACTACATGGACGTTTTCTCGGCCGGTGTGGCACGACGGGCGGCGCGGGCCCCACGCTGGCAACGGCCGGTACTACAACTGGAAGCCCAACGCCTGCGCCGCTACGAAGCACTGGCGTTTGAGTGGTTTCGCGCTCACACTATCATTTCCGACCAAGATCGGCAGCTGATCGACCATCCCCAGCGCCAACGCATCCGCGTGGTTCTAAACGGTATTGACACAGCTTATTTCCGTGCTGTAGCTAGTACTAAAGAGCACGACCTACTGTTTTGCGGCAATATGGCCTACCCTCCCAATGTAGATGCCGCCGTTTTTCTGGCCGAGGAAATCCTACCCTTAGTACGGCAGCAGCACCCGCAGGCCCGCTTACTTGTGGCCGGCACTACCCCTACCGCGCGCGTGCAAGCCCTTGCCGCTGAGCACGTAACGGTTAGCGGCTGGCTGCCCGATATCCGCACGGCCTATGCCGGCGCACGCGTGTTTGTAGCGCCTATGCGCACAGGCACCGGCTTGCAGAACAAACTTCTGGAGGCCATGGCAATGCGCCTACCCTGCGTTACCACGCCCCTAGCCAACGCGCCCCTACGGGCAATACCAAACCAACAGGTACTGGTAGGCAATACGGCCGCGCAATTGGCAACCCATATCAGCACCCTCCTCTCCTCCCCAGATACTGCTGCTAGCCTAGCGGCACAAGGGCTGGCTTTTGTACAAACACAATACAATTGGGCCACTGCTACTGCGCAGTTGAATCAGCTATTCAGCGGCGCTTCGCTGCCTGCCACAGCCACTCCGGATGCTACCCTGTAACTTCGCGGTCTGGTGCCGGTTGTAGAGTAGCAGACTACCCATTTTTTGACTTTATCCTGATGCTTGATTCCATAGAAGATGCCATTGCCGATATCCGCGCTGGCAAGGTAGTCGTTGTTGTCGACGACGAAGACCGCGAAAATGAAGGCGATTTTATCTGCGCCGCCCGCTGCGCCACGCCCGAAGTCATCAACTTCATGGCCACCCACGGTCGCGGCCTGGTGTGCGCCCCCCTCACCGAAGCCCGTTGCGACGAGTTGGAGCTGGATCTGATGGTAGGTCGCAACACGGCCCTGCACTCCACGCCGTTCACAGTTAGCATTGACTTGCTCAAAAACGGCGTCACCACTGGTATTTCGGCTTCCGACCGCAGCAAGACCATCCTGGCCCTTATCGACCCCGGTACCAAACCCGAGGATCTGGGCAAGCCTGGCCATATTTTTCCCTTGAAAGCGCGCAAAGAAGGCGTACTGCGCCGCGCCGGCCACACCGAGGCCGCCGTAGACCTGGCCCGTTTGGCAGGCTTCGAGCCAGCCGGCGTGCTGGTGGAAATCCTGCGTGAGGATGGCGAAATGGCCCGCCTACCGGAGTTGCGTCAGGTAGCCGATAAATGGAACCTGAAGCTAATTTCGGTGCAGGACCTCATCAAATACCGTCTTGAAAAGGAAAGCCTGATCACACGCGAAATCTCGGTGAAGATGCCTACCGACTGGGGCGATTTTGACCTCATTGCGTACACTCAACGCTCTACCGGCGCCCAGCACCTGGCGTTGGTGAAAGGCAATATTGCCGGCCCTGACCCGGTGCTGGTGCGTGTACATAGCTCCTGCGTTACCGGCGACATCTTTGGCAGTTGCCGCTGCGACTGCGGCCCGCAACTCCACCAAGCCATGCAGCAGATCGACCGTGAAGGCAGGGGAGTAATAGTCTACATGAACCAGGAAGGCCGAGGCATTGGCTTGCTCAATAAGCTGAAAGCCTATAAGCTACAGGAACAGGGCCGCGACACGGTAGAGGCAAATCTGGAGTTGGGCTTCAAGATGGATGAGCGCGACTACGGGGTAGGCGCTTCTATCCTGCGCGACTTGGGTATTTCTCAGATGCGGCTCCTAACCAACAATCCCCGCAAACGCACGGGTCTGGCGGCCTACGGCCTGGAGGTAATAGATACTGTACCCATTGAAATTGCGCCCAATGAGCACAACCAGCGCTACCTCACCACCAAGCGCGACAAATTGGGCCACACTATTTTGCGTCAACTCCTCCCTGAACAGCCTGACGCAACGGCCACGGAGTAGATTCTGCCAAATGCCTTTTCTCTGCTGGCCGTGGGGCCCGCTTGTGCGACTGCACGAGCGGGCCCCACGGCCAGCGTTTTTTGAATGAAGCCCGGAACATAGTTGTTATAAGATTTCACTATGCTTACGTCCATGAAACGTTCCGCTGCTTTTCTCTTTTTCCTACTAGGTTGGTTGTGTTTGGGCACGGCCAGTGCCCAACAACAGGGCTTGGTTCAGCAGTTTACGGATAGCTCTATTCTGCTGGCCAACGGCGACACTCTGGAAGGCCCCCTAACTCTCAACCGCCGCGAAGACGTGGTGCAGATTCAGCTCGGGGATGGCTCGGTGCGCACGCTATCGGCGGTAGCCGTGCAGAGCTTCGCCGTGAAAGGCGAGCAGATTGACCGGCACCGCAACCCATACTACTACGACGATTTTTACGATGCCCGCGCTGGGTATTACTACGGCAACCCTATGTACGGTACGCGCCCCTTGCGTCGTCGGCAGGAGCGGCCAGATACTAGCTTGGTACGTGTGTTTCGGGTATATCGCTGGAACCGGGGCAACGACTACAGCGACTTTAAGTCGCCGGGTTTCTTTGAGCAACTAAGCAACGGGCCATACCTTCTACTGCGGCGGGAGTCGCTGGTGCAGCGTGCCGCTAATTATGGCTCATCGCCCTATGGCTACGGTGCCTACCGCGGCGGTTATCCTTATGGAGCAGGTGTCCCTTCTACTCAGTTCTACACAGAAATCAAAGATGATTTCTATCTGAGTATGCCAGATGGGAATATCGTTGCCTTGCGTAACCCTAAGAAGGACTTATTAAATGCTTTTCGGCAGCAGGAGAAGCAGATTGATGCGTACGCTAAGGTAAATCGCTTGGACTATACCAACGCCCGGGAGCTTGCTTATATAGTGAATTACGCTAATTCCTTAAATAGCATAATAAGGTAATTCCTCCGGATCCAATGACTGAGTTTACCTCATAGGCCCATACTATATATAATATCCATTTTGTTATACTTACTCCGTTGGCAGCTGTTTCCCCTGCCATCTTGCAACAGGATAACGTAAGTAAGCGGCTTCGTAGTAAGGTGAATTGAGGTATACCCATTCTAATTGAGCCGGACCATTAGCTGCGAAACTTGGGTTGTCCTGTTTCAGCTTTTCCAGGCGCTGGCGCAATGCAGGCTGCTGACGCAACAAATCAGCAGCAACGTCCTCGAACACGTAATCCGAAAAATGCTCCTTTTGCTGAAGGATGCTATCAAAGAAGCCCCAAGCAAAAAAGGAATCAGTAGCCTGGGGTTCGAGCATCTCTAGCAGATAACGGGCCGCTGGCTGATCGAGGCGAGCTACATAATCGCCACGTAGAAAGCGCACGGCTTGGGGTTGCACCGACACCTGCACTTGCGAGTGCAGATAATGCCCTTCATAGGGCCTTGAAGCGGTTTTATAATCATCAATGTGATAGAAATCGGCGGTGAGGGTAGTGTCTTGGCGCAGGCGTTGGAGCTGCACACCAGCACGCTGCAAACGCTCTACTACTTCGCCCCAGGCTTGCGGAATAAGGTAGGCAACAGGCCGCTTTGCCGTAGCGGTGGCGCGGAAGCTATTGTAGAACGGAATGGGCTTGGTGTAAGGCTCCTGTCGATTGTAGTACAGGCGAGGCTGGCCACTCACCTCACTGGGTTTCAAATGACCGAGGTAACCCCGGAATGTAAATGTTTCGGCACGGGTAGTATCGAGCTGCCAAGCCAGCGGAAATTCCTGTTGGGTGGCCACTTGCTGGGTAGCGGAGGTGCGGGCCTGCGCAATGGCGGCATCCTGCGTCTGCACCGCTTGTAGCAGTACCGTCATAAAATCGTAGGTAGCCCGCACGCGCGGCGCAAAGGCTTTGAGCATGTGCGTCTCCGTTACGAAGCCAATGGTATTGAACAACGCAGCATAGCCTGTAGAATAGCGCGGCGTTTCCAGGAAGCCAACAAGGCCCCGTGCATCGGGCGTGCGCCCGCGAAAATCGACGTAGGGTGTCAGAGGCCATTGTTTTTGCTCCATGCCTTGGTAGAGAGCGGGTAGGAGCTGCCCGGTCAGGTACTGACTAAGTACGGGGTGCAGCTTGTCTTTTTGTGTTGGTATCAACGTCATCGTATACTGATAATCGGCCCCGTTTGAGGTATGATTATCCAGGAAAACGTCGGGCTGCCACCGGCGGAACAGCTCCGCAAAGGCGCGGGCGTTGCGCGAGTCCTGCTTTACGTAGTCGCGGTTTAGGTCGAGGTTGCGGGCGTTGCCACGGAAACCGTAGGACTCAGGACCATCTTGGTTCACGCGGGTAGTACTATTCCGGTTCAGCGCGCCGCCCACATTATATATAGGTATAAGTACAACGGTGGTGTTGCGTAGCAGTTGGCGCAGCTCCGGTTTTTGCACCAGGTCACGGGCCAGCATCATACTCGCATCAATACCCTCCGGCTCGCCAGGATGAATACCGTTCTGAATTAATACTACCCGGTGGCCCTGCCGGCGCGCAGTGGCAGGATCGACCTTGCCGCCGCCCGTGGAAATTATTACTTCGTGCAGGGGGCGGCCCGAGTCGGTTTTGCCGGCCTCGCGTACGGTAATTTCTTTGTAGGCTTTATCGAGGCGCTGATAGTAGGCAATACATTGCGCATAGGTAGCGGTAGTGTTGCCGGTGCTACGCTCAAACGGCGTGCGCCAGTCGGTAGGCGGAGTAGCGGGAGAGGACGAGCCCAACAACACGGAAAGAAGCAGTCCGAACATAGCAAACAGCACTGGATGTGATAACGTGAAAACAGAATAGGAGCGGCCCCTACCCTACTCCGGCCGCGTGGCTTTACGGGAGCCTTGGTACAGTTCGTACTTCAATAGGCGGCAGTCGATGGGGCCGTTGAAGAGCGGCACCCGGCGCGAGGTTTTCAGGCCGATGCGTTTGGCAGCGGCCAGGTTGCCCGTGAAAACGTAGGCGTCGTATCCCTGGAAACTGGTTTTGAGCGTGTCGCCAATGGTTTTGTAGAGCGCCTCCATCTCGGCTTCTTCACCAATCCGCTCGCCGTAGGGCGGGTTCATGATGACAATGCCCGCCTCTTCCTTTGCGGGAGCTTTAGCCTCGGCCACATCGCGCACACCCAAGCGAATGAAGTCTTCCAGGTCAGCGGCCGCCACGTTTTCGCGGGCCAGCTCAATGTACTCGCGCGACAAATCGGAGCCGGCAATGTAGGCTTGCGGCTCATCCAGCCGCATCTGGCGGGCATCCAGCTGCACCGATTCCCACAGCGCTTTATCAAAATCCGGCCAGTTTTCGAAGCCAAATTTACCCTGATGGTATAGTCCCGGCGCGATGCGCTGGGCAATGAGAGCGGCCTCGGTGAGCAAGGTACCGGAGCCGCACATGGGGTCGATGAGGGGTTTGCGACCATCCCAACCCGTGAGCAGCAGCAGGCCAGCGGCTAGCACTTCGTTGAGCGGAGCCACGTTGGTTTGCTGGCGGTAGCCGCGCCGGTGCAGCGAATCGCCCGCCGCGTCGAGGCTCAGGATCACCTCGTTTTCCAGCATCCGTAGGTGCAGGCGCACGTCGGGGGTCCTCACGTCTACGCTGGGGCGCTGGCCGGTGCGGTTGCGAAACTGATCCACAATAGCATCTTTGGTAAGCTGGGCCACAAACAGCGAGTGTTCAAAGGAAGATTTGTTGACCACGGCCGTAATGGCAAACGTTTGGTCGGAGCCGATGTACTGCTGCCAGTCAATGCGGCCTACCTCCCGGTAGAGCGCCTTTTCATCGGGGGCATAAAAATCGGCGAAGGGCACCAGCAGGCGCATGGCGGTACGGCACCAGAGCACAGCTTCGTAGAGCAGCTGCTTGTTGCCACTGAATTCCACGGCCCGCTGTCCTACCTTCACCACTTCAGCACCGAGGGCGCGCAACTCTTCGGCCAGCACTTCTTCGAGGCCAAACTGAGTGGTAGCAGTCATATAAAAAGGCTGGGCGCGTCGGAGGTTGGCCATTGGGGTAAGTAGTTAGTGAGCAGGCAAAGGTCGGGAGTAGCGCGAACTTTGTGGTTCGCGTGCCGTTGCTGAGGGAAAATACATAATAAGCTGAGGCTAGTTCTAACGCCAAAACTTTCTTTTAGCCGTAACGATACGCGCAGTATCAGCTTACTCTACCCCATGCATTCCTCCTTTTTCTTTGACCCCAACAAGAGCAGCCTATTTTACATGGCGCTGTTTCTGGTACTGATTGGGGTAGGGCTGGCGGCTTCCAAGCTGCTGAGTCCGCACTATTCTATCATTGGTAGCGTGGCGTCGTTTCTGGCGCTGTTTGTAGCCTTTCAGAGCTGGAAAGCCGCTGATGATGCCTCCCGCAAGACGGATGAGGCCCTGCAACAAATGCAGCAGCTGGGGCAGGAGACGCAAAAACTGGTGGAGCGCAGCAACACCGTGGAAACGCATATCGACCAAGCCGTTACCACCATCAGCGATGCCACGCGACACCTCTACCGGGGATTTCAGCCGATTATGACGGAAGTGGACAAGTTTCTGACTGATGCTAAAGACAGCGAGTACGTGGCCGTGCTCACCGACTCGGCCTCCATTGGCACGTTCTACGCCCGCCACCACCAGCCCCCGCTTGATGCACACACCACCCAAACACTCACCGACGGCATCCGCGACCAGTTGCTAGCCCGCGCCCGCGACGCCCGCGAGTTTTACCTGGCTACCCTCACCACCGAAGAAACTTCTGAGCTTTTCCCGCCGAACAAGGAAGACAATTCTTTGTATCACAGCTTTGTGCGAGGCGCGTGGCAGCAGTTTCATCCGGAGCTGCAAATTACGGCCACCGAGTGGAACGAGCATCGCCGGGCACACTACCAGGTGCTACACGCCGTGGAGCAGGCTTTTCGGGAAACCGACGCCCGCCATCCCGACCAGCAACAGGCGCAGCTGCCGCCGCACTACCCTACCTCCGTGCTGCCGCTGCAACTCTTTATCTGCCACAACCAGCAGGCCAATGAGCCCCTCCGGGCCCTGGTGGTGTTTTTGGGCCAATATAACCTCGACCGTGTAGCCGATGCCCGCGCCATGCACACCGCCGACCCTGAGCTGGTGCGCACGTTCATCAGCATGTTTGAGTCGCTGACGGGGCAGGACGACGCGCCCGCGTATCAGGAGTTGCGGCGGCGGGTACCGTTGTAGAAGTCGAAAGTGATTGTACTGCTTGCACGTTAGTTTTGAGCAGGTGACTATTGTTGTACAAAAATTCTATTACCAGAATGCCTACCCTAACCCGCTTCCTCGACGCCCAGAAGTCCGATTATCAAACGGCCTTATCCGAAATCAAAAATGGCCGCAAGCGCAGTCATTGGATGTGGTATATTTTTCCGCAGATACAAGGCCTGGGCTTCAGCGAAACCTCCCGCTACTACGCCATACAGGATACCGCAGAAGCAAAGGATTTTCTGCAACACCCACTATTGGGTAGCCGGTTGGTGGCTATTTGCCAGGAGTTGCTAAAGCTCAGTGCAAATGATGCACACGCCATATTTGGCAGCCCAGACGATTTGAAGCTAAAATCATCCATGACGCTGTTTGCGGCCGTGCCGGGCGCCGATCCGGTGTTTCAACTAGTGCTAAATAAGTTTTTTGACGGCGCAAGAGACCCCAAAACGCTACGGCTCCTAGGCCAATAGCAGCAGAAACAGCGCCTTCGAAACGCATGGATAGCCCGTTGGCGGCTCTTCCAAGGTTCTTCAGCCTGCAAGGGCGATGGTTGTATTTGGGTTTAGGTATAGGGTGCGGACTTCGTTGCTACCTTTGCTGTATGCTTGAAGCCAACGTCTCCCTTCTGCCCTACAATACCTTTGGCATTGCGGCCAAAGCCCGTCTGTTTGCTCGTTTTGCCAGCGTGGAAGAACTCCGTACGCTCCTTTCTCTTCCCGAAGTGCAAGAGGCGGAGAAGCTAGTATTAGGCGGCGGCAGCAACCTGCTCTTTACCAAGGATTTTGAGGGTGTAGTGCTCAAAAATGAGATTTTGGGGCTGGATATTCTTAGCGAAGACGCAGCTATCGGCACCGCGCTGGTGCGAGCCGGGGCGGGTGAGTCGTGGCACGGGCTGGTGCTCTTTGCGTTGGAGCAGGATCTGAGCGGAATTGAGAACCTGTCGCTGATACCGGGTACCGTGGGGGCAGCGCCGTTGCAAAACATCGGGGCCTACGGGTCTGAGCTGCAAGACACGTTTGCCTACCTAGAAGCCGTGGAACTCAGCACCGGCGCGTTGCGCACCTTCGACCGGACCGCATGCGGCTTTGGCTACCGCGAAAGCGTATTTAAGGGGCCACTGAAAAATCAGTTTATCGTAACCAGCGTAGTGTTTCAGCTGCTACGCGAAGCCCAGCCCAACGTTAGCTACGGCGCCATCAGCACTACCTTGCAGGACATGGGCCTAGCACCCGACACGCCCCCTACTCCCCGGCAGGTGAGTGAGGCCATTATCAGCATTCGGCGCAGCAAACTGCCCGACCCGACTGAAATTGGCAATGCCGGTTCGTTCTTCAAAAACCCTGAACTCTCCCAGCACAAGTACGACGAGCTGAAAGCCACCCACCCCGACCTGCCCGGCTACCCCATGCCCGGTGGTGTGAAAGTGCCCGCAGCCTGGCTGATTGAGCAGAGCGGCTGGAAGGGCTACCGCCAGGGCCAGCACGGCGTGCACGACCGGCAAGCCCTAGTGCTGGTGAACCACGGCGGCGCACAGGGTGCTGATATTCAAACGCTAGCCTATGAGATTATTGCGTCGGTGCGGGCAAAGTTCGGCGTGGAGCTGCACCCCGAGGTGAATATTATGTAGCAAAGCGCGGGCAGTAACCCTAAGGCAATAAATTACGTGTGTACTGTCAGGCTTGCGCCACCTGCCCGCTACGGTGCTGGCAGGGCACCCCACGTTTCTATGAATTTTTCTATTGCCTGGCAGAAAATAAACGACATGGGTAGGGACTTTATGGCCCTACTACCCAATCTGATTCTGGGTATAGTCGTCTTTATCCTCTTCCTGTTTATTGCCAGTGGCATTCGGTCGCTGGTGCAAAAGATAACCGCCAGCCGCCAGCACAGCCAAAGCCTCACGTTGCTTTTGAGCCGCTTAGCCTACGTGTTTATGCTGATTATCGGCATTCTGGTCACGTTTACGGTAATGATACCAAGCTTCACGCCTACCACGCTCATTAGTGCGCTGGGGGTAGGCGGCGTGGCTATCGGCTTTGCTTTCAAAGATATCTTCCAGAATTTCCTGGCTGGTATTCTCCTACTGCTCACCGAGCCGTTCAAAATCGACGACCAAATCAAGTATAAAGATTTTGAGGGCACCGTCGAAACGATTCAGACCCGCGCCACTACCATCAAAACCTACGATGGCCGCCGGGTAGTAATTCCGAACGCCGAGCTGTTTATCAATTCCGTGACGGTGAATACGGCCTACGAGAAGCGCCGCCTGCAATACGATGTGGGCATCGGCTACGGCGATGACATTGCCAAGGCGCGACAACTGATGCTGGAGGCCATGCGCGAGGTAGAAGGCGTACTAGCTGACCCCGCACCCGAAGCACTGGTAGTAGACTTGGCAGACAGTACCGTGAATTTGCGCGCCCGCTGGTGGATTAACCCACCCCGGCGCTCCGACTACATGGAGTCGATGGACGGGGTGCTAGAAGCCATCAAAAACAAGCTGGTGCTCAACGGCATCGATCTCCCCTTCCCTACCCAGCAGATTCTGCTGCACGACCAGACCGAAGAAACCGATGGCGACCGGAGCGCCCAGCGCGAAGGCTGGCCCGCCGGCAACGGCGATGTGCCCCGCCCCGCCCGCGAGCTACCCCGCCCCGAGCCGGAGCAGAAAGCCGAAGCAGCACCGGTTACGGAAGAAAAAACCGCGTAGTTTTTCATAAAAAAGCAAAAGCCTCCGCACTGGCAATCAGTGTGGAGGCTTTTGCTTTTTTAGAACCATCATGCTTCGACAAGCGCAGCATAACAGCATTGTTTTTAAATTACTACTTCAGCACGGCCAGCGTCACGCCGTCGCCGCCCCGGTCGGCGTGCTCATCGCCAACGGTAGCCACGGCGCGCACCGAGCGCAAATAGTCGCGCACCACTTGGCGCAACACCCCGTTACCGCGTCCGTGGAGCACTTTTATTTCGGGAATGCCAAACATTACGGCATCGTCTACGAAGGACATCACCTTGTGTAAGGCGTCCTCGGCCCGCTCGCCACGTAGGTCGAGGGTAGGGCTAAAGTCGGCCATGCGGCCCGTAAGGTCAAGCCCCACGCCGGCACCGGAGTACACGGCCTTCTCGGCTTTCTTCTCCCGCTCCCGCACCTCGGCCCGACTCAGTTTTTCCAACTGATTCACTTTCACGAAGGTCTTCATACCGCCAAATAGCACCTCGGCATTCTTACCCTTCACGCCGATAATTTCGCCGTGCCCTTCCTGTCCTAGCAGGGCTACCCGGTCGCCAGGCTTCAGGGTAGCCGCATCGGCCAGCTCGCGAGTGGGGCGGGGCTTGGGTGGCTCGATTTGGAGCTTCTCCCGCACAAACGTATCGAGCTTCTTCCGGGCCTCCTTGGTCTGTTCTTTTTCAGCTTGGGAACGACGAATTTCGGTGATAGTGGCCTCAATCTGCTGATTGGTGTCTTTGAGCAGCGCTTTCGCTTTCTGTTTGGCTTCGCGCAGCACATCCAGCTGAGTTTCCTCCAGGTAGCGTTTCAGATCTTGGTATTCCTGGGCGGCTTTCTTTAGGCGGCGCTCCTGCTTGGCAGCTTCGGCAGTACGCTGTTCCAGCTCGGTTTTCTCTTTTTCAAGGCCTTCGAGCAGGTGGTCGTAGCGGATTTTGTCTTTACCCACCAGTTGCGTAGCCCGCTCCACAATTTGTTTCGGCAGCCCAATTTTGCGAGCAATTTCAATGGCGAACGAGGAACCTGGCTTGCCAATTTCCAAACGGTAGAGCGGTTGCAGCTGCTCCGGATCGTAGCGCATGGCCCCATTTACGATGCCCGCAGTGCGCTCCGCAAAGTTCTTGAGGTTGGTGTAGTGGGTCGTCACCACGCCAAAGGCCCGCACCTGGTTCAACTGGTTCAACACAGCCTCGGCAATGGCGCCGCCCAGCACTGGCTCGGTGCCAGTGCCAAACTCGTCAATCAAAATCAGGCTGCGCTTGCCGGCAAAGAGCAGAAACTGCTTCATGTTTAGCAAGTGCGACGAATAGGTACTGAGGTCATTTTCCAGGCTTTGCTCGTCGCCAATGTCCAGAAATACGTCCTCAAACATACCGGCCTCGGAAATGCCGTCGGCCGGAATCAGCAGGCCGCATTGCAGCATGTACTGCACCAGGCCTACCGTCTTCATAGCCACTGATTTGCCCCCGGCGTTTGGCCCCGAAATCAGCAGAATACGCTGTTCCGACGTCAGGTCGATGTCGAGGGGCACTACCTCGCGGGGCGCTTCGGTAGGCTCATCAGCATTGCGTTTCTTTTTGGCCTGCTCCTGAAAGCTGAGGTAAAGCAACGGGTGCCGCACGGTACGCCACTGCATAAGGGGGCGCGGGTGCAGTACCGGTAGCGTAGCCTCCAGGCGCTGTGCCAGCCGTGCTTTCGCCCGGATAAAATCGATCAGGCCAAGGTACTGGTAGGCTTTGCGCAGGTCAGGAATATGCGGCCGAAGCTGGTCGGTGAGCGAAGTCAGAATGCGAATCAGCTCGCGCTGGTAGGCGTTGTCGAGGTCTTTGATGTCGTTGTTCAACTCAAATACCGCTTCCGGCTCGATGTACACCGTCTGGCCCGTGGCCGATTCATCGTGGATCAGGCCTTTCACCCGGCGCTTGTGCTCAGCCAGCACTGGCAGCACCAAGCGCCCACCACGAATGGTAGGTTCAGCGCCATCGGGCACCCAGCCCTGCTCGCGAGCGTGGCGTAGCACCCCGGCAATTTGCTTACGCAGCAGCCCCTGGCGGTTAATCAGCTCCTGACGAAGTTGGAACAGCAACGGCGAAGCATTGTCGCGCACGTGGCCATCTTCGTCTACCACTTTATCCAAGGCCGCCAGCAGATTGCGGTCTACCTGCACGCCAATGCCCAGCAGGCGCAGCGTGGGGTAAAGTCCTTCCTCGGCTTGCACAAAAAAGACCAGCGCCTCCCGGATAGTCCGCAAGGACATCTTGATGGCGAAAAACGCGGCTACGTCGAGGTAGGCGCCGGGCAAGTTAGCGCGCACCAAGTGCGGGTGCACATCGTGGTAATGCTGGCCAGGAAAATCGGCGCCGGATTGTAGCAGCTGACGGAACTCGTCAGTTTGCTGAAGCAGCTTCAGCAATTGCTCGTGCTTAATCTGAAACTGCATTTTGGCCACAAACTGCCGCCCCAGCGGGCTCAAGCAGAGCGAGTCCAATAGCTCCCGCAGTTGCGAAAAGCCTATTTTTTGTTCGAAGTTATTCGGGAAAATCAATAGTAAAGCGCGAATTGCGTTCTGATAAGAGATACAAAGATAAACACCGATACCTGGAAGAAAGATTCGTCTAGAGTAATATAGATACGCCTGTTTAGCCGCCACTGTGCCTGACAACAACAAAACAGGGTCGGCGCACTTGCACCGACCCTGTTTTCAAGTAAGCGAGGCGCTCAGCCTACAGCTTATCGCCACGGTACTGATACCTGTCGAAGATTTGTCCGACGGCCGTGTATACTTTGTTTTTGTCTTTGTCAAAGGCGTTGCCGTTCGTCAGACCGGAAGCATAGCCCTGCCATACTTCCACGCTTTTTTTGAAGTCAATCATCTGCACCAAGATGCTTCCGCGGTCTAGCTTCACCTCGTTGCGTGGGTTGTAGGCGTAGGTTTCGCTGGTGTTCCAGTAGCCGTTGCCCAGGTTCTCATTACTTCTGATTTCGGTGGGCTGTTCAAATACCCGAAAATTCAGCAGCAGGTCACCACCCGTGGCTTGGTACGTATAGCCTCGAGAAACCATTTCATGGTCCACGGCGTCGCGCACCATTGCTTTGAATACCAAGTCGTTGAGGAAATATGTGGTATTCCGCTCGTCGCGCACCTGCGAGGCCCATGAATAGGTCTTATACTTTGTGAAGTCCACCTCGTCGCTAGTAGGCGTGGAAGACACACTGCCATAGGGATTGGAGGTTTGGTTGGCATCTCCACGTTGGTCGCTACCAACTACCACGGCCGGTTCGGAACTAGAGCAACCGGCCATACCGGCTACTAAACTGCAAGCAAGGAATAAATGAGTTATTTTCATGATTTTTCAGATTTTTAATTAGGCGGGGTATAGTATCTACTACGCTGAAAAAGTCACTACAGGTTATTCAATCACAATATTTTATTATTTTTTTGTGCAATTATATAATTAGTCATGTATTATTATCAGTCACTCACTGTACAGCTACCTGTTGAGTTTATTATTAGCTGAAACAATATAGTTACGTTTCGCTACTATTTACTGATGAGCATATATATTTATCTTATATTTAGCACTTTGCGAAGCTAAATAGTTGGTAGCGCGTACGTAGATCAGCCATTTAGATAAACTACTACACCCTTACGCTCACCAAGCACCTTGCCTTGTGAATAATTATTTTGTCGTCGAACAGCTTCGGACCGATAATCAGAATATTGCTTTCACAAGCAAGTTCCGAAATAATTTAATTGCATTTATAAATAAAGGATTGCATATAATTAAGCCAGGATATTCCCTTCTATCTCCTCCCAATCCGGTGGTAGATATGACGACTATCGAACAGCGAATTAATTATTTTCACTTATTGGATGCAGTTATTGCCAACCAAATACCCGGTGATGTTATTGAGCTTGGCTGTTTTACTGGGCAATGTGCTTTGCTATTTCAGCAGGTGATGCAAATGCACCAATCGACCAAGACGTTGCACCTGTATGACAGCTTTGAAATAAAATTCAAAGCATCGGGGAGATTGAGCAGGAATTGCACCGAAACTTTGAGCAGGCAGGTTTGCCGCGACCCGTTCTGCACAAAGGCTTTTTCGAGAATACTCTACCCACTCAATTGCCCCAGCAGGTGGCCTTTGCGCACATCGATTGTGGCTTTGGAGGCGACCCGCTACTGCATAAAGATGTTCTGCTGTACTGCTTACATGCGGTATATCCCAGAATGCCAGTAGGTGCCGTTTGCGTATTAATGGACTACTACGACAGCGACGTTCGCACCGTATTTGCCGGTGCGCTAAACCCGGGAGTTAAGCTAGCCTGTGACGAATTTTTCAGGTCGAAACCCGAGAAAATAGTTTCGCTTTATGGCAACCAGTACGCACACGGATTTTTTCGAAAAGTTTAAGCAATCCGACTTTCTAAGACGCTGTTTGAGTTAGCATGAACGGGGTAGAGACGCAAGATTTTGCGTCTCGTCGTTGAATGATTGGCGCTTACAAGGCAACGTCAGCAACGACGAGACGCAAAATCTTGCGTCTCTACTTCGGTTTGACTTTTTCAAACAGGAGTTTTTAAGTAGTGCACAGGGTAGAGGCATATCCTGTTTACGCAGAGTGCGCTAGAGGATTTTTCTCCTCAATTCCTAATCCGAACAACGCAAAATCGTACTTCACCGGGTCCAAGGGGTCGAAAGCGCGTAGGTGCGCCGTGAGGTCCTCGGCGGCTTGCCAGTCGACCGCAGCTCGGGTCATCAGGCCCAGCCGGCGGGCGATGCGCTCCACGTGCACGTCGCAGGGGCAAATGAGGTCGGCGGGCGAGAGGCGCGTCCAGAGGCCAAAGTCTACGCCGCGCGTGTCGGGGCGCACCATCCAGCGCAGGTACATATTCACGCGCTTGCAGGCCGAGCCACGGACCGGGGTAGCCACGTGCTTGCGGGTGCGCTGGGGCGCGTCATCAAGGCTAAAGAATAGGTTATGGAACGCAGAGAGCCGTTCTTTTTGCGTGGCACCGCGCAAAAAAGCGTCTTCCAGCGACTCGTATTGCTGATAATACCAGCGTAGCCAGTGCACAAAATACAGCAGGTCTGTATCACAGAAAGTGCGGTGGCAGAAGCCCAGTAACTGCTTCAGCTCGTTGTCGGAGTGATGCAGCACAAACTGGTAGGGCGCGTCGTCCATGCGGCGCAGCAATTCCGTGGTTTTGCTGATAATAGTTTTGCGCTGCCCCCAGGCCAACATCGCCGCAAACAACCCACTGATTTCAATATCCTGCTGCTGCGTGAAACGATGCGGCAGGCTAATGGGGTCGTTTTCAATAAACGCGGGCCGGTCGTAGCGGTCGTAGTGCTCCTCCAGAAATTCTCGCAGCTGCGCGGTATTCATTATGGTGAACTAGTGAGATGGTGAAATGGTGAGTTTGATGTTCTGAGGGCACAACACGTGCAAATGCGCAAGCAGAACATCAAACTCACCATTTCACCATCTCTCTAGTTCACTTACGGCACGTAGGAAGTTTCGACGCGGAAGCGCTGGTCGGGCGTAACGAGGCGTTGCACGGCCCGGGGGGAGAGGCGCACGAGCATATTGGCGTTATCGCCGGTGTCGGGCAGGCGACCAATCACACGCACGTACACCGACTGCCCGTTCATGATATTGCGCACCTGCATGATGGTGCCCACCGGAGCAGTCTTGTGCAGGGCCAGGTATTTTTCGGTGGTAGTGCCCTCAATTATGGCAGCTAGGCCACTTTCGCGCACCCGGCTCACTATTTCGTTGGCGTGCTCAGGGGCACGTTCTTCCTCGGGGTCTTCGGCAGCAGCGGTTTCAGTGGGTACCGGCGTTTCCCTGGGGCGGTTGCGGTCAGGGTCTTCGGGCCGAGTGGCGGGGGTAGCCGGCGGCACCGTGGGAGCCGGGGCCGGCACGGGCCGGGTAGGTGCGGGTTTGGCAGTGGCTACCCCAGCAGCGCCCGGCACAATAATCAGTGTTTGATTGGCATTCACGACGCCAGAAGCCGGCAAGCGGTTCAGCCGGATCAGCTCGGTGGTGCTCACGCCGTAGCGCTGGGCAATGGAAAACAGCGTCTGGCCAGGCTTTACAGTATACACGTGGTTGCCACGCGCATCAGTAGGTAGGGCACGGGCCGCTGGTGATACAGTAGAGGGTGCGGTGGTAGCCGCGGCGCGGGTAGCAGGCGCCGGCGTTAGTACCACGCGGGTGCGGGGCACCAACACCACCTGGCCTTTTACCAGCGCGGTTTGCAGTTGCGGGTTGGCTTCCACAATGCTCTCTACCGTTACCTTATAGCGGCGCGAGAGGCCATAGAGCGTTTCGCCGGCCGTTACGCGGTGTTTGATCAGCATTTTGTTGCCTCGGTACTCTACCCCAATAGAATCGGGTAGGGCAACTGGCGGCAGGCTGGCGGCACACGCGGCACGGCTTGTACCCACAAGCAGCACCAACAAGAAGGAAAGACGAATCATAGCACCTATATCGCGGAAAGCAGCAACGGGCAATCCGTATTCTAGCCCACGCATTTTACTCATATTAAAGTCGAAAGATAAAGATTAATCTTCGCGCAGTGCCATTGTGTAGTAGTAAACGCTACGGGAAAGCTGCTTATTTTGCGTTGCTTCTGCTTTTTCTTACCCTCCTGCCCATGCTGCACGCCATCGGTATTATTCCGGCTCGCTACGCCTCCACCCGCCTACCCGGCAAACCGTTAATTGACCTGAAAGGGCAATCGATGATTCAAAGGGTAGTAAACCAAGCCCGGCAGGCTCACCTAAGCCGCGTGGTGGTAGCCACCGACGATACCCGCATCTACCAGCACGTGCTGGACTTTGGTGGCGAGGCCGTGTTAACCTCTCCTGATCATCCCAGCGGCACCGACCGTGTGTATGAAGCCTACCAACGGCTGGGCGAAATGGCCGATTGCGTAGTGAATATCCAGGGTGATGAGCCTTTTATTCATCCGGCTCAGATCAACTCCTTGCTCGACTTATTTGCGGATGCGGAAACGCAGATTGGCACCCTCGTGAAACACGTTATGAGCGAGGAGGAGCTACGCAGCCCGCACCTACCCAAAGTGGTGCTGAACACGCGGGGCGAGGCCCTGTATTTCAGCCGCCACCCTCTGCCCTACCAGCGCCAGCACAACCCCGCCGACTGGCTGGCTCATCATCATTACCTGCGCCACATTGGCCTCTACGCCTACCGCCCCGCTGTGCTGGCCGAGCTAACCCGCCTACCCCCCTCCCCCCTCGAACTGGCCGAGAGCCTGGAGCAGCTGCGGTGGCTGGAGCATGGCTACCGCATCCGTACTGCCGAAACCGAGTTGGCCACCTTAGGCATCGACACGCCTGAGGATGTGACGCGCGCGCTGGAGCAGCTTCAGGCGTGAGAAAGTAGTTTCCAGGTTGTTGAACTGTCGCACTCGCTCGGCTGTGCGAGTGAGCACTACGCTCCAGCAGCTCCGCTGCGCGCGCCTGCATCTCTGCGCCTACCTCATGCAAATGGCGCGGACGGGTTCGGGGCGTAGTTCCTTAGGCGTAGTGCTCATTCGGCTGCGCCGAGTGAGTGCAGCAGAGAACCACAGCGCAACTCACTTATTCCCGGCGGCTTGGGATGCCACTTCTTTTTCATGTTCGGAAGTGCTTTCCTCTTTCATTTCCAAGGACAGGAAATAGTTAAGGGCGGTGCGAATAACGGCAATGGCACCTAGCTTACCAATCTGCTCCCAACCCGGTGCAATGGCCGTGCTCAGTACATCGGCGCCCAGCTCAAATTCCAGCGCCACGGCCAGATAGCGGGCCAGCATCAGTCGGATAGCATTGAAGTTGCCTGTTTGGCGGCGCAGCAGAGCCCACACAAACTGGCTACCCGCAATGAGGACTCCCAGGGCGATAATAATCGCGCCAATGGCTTCTACAGCCAATTTGATCCACTGCACGGCGGCAATTACGGAGCCTTCAACTCCCAGACTTTCGGGGGTAGCAATCATTGCGGTTGGGTAAGGGCCGCAGCTGCGGCAGAAGAAGTACGCGTAAGCCGACGCAGCAGCCACACCGAGCCCCGTTGCAGGGCCACCAGCACTAAAATCAGCCCCACAGCCGCGCCAAACAATAGCAGATTATCAGCATTCTGCCCTTGAAAAGCAAAGCTCAGGGCTGTGGATACCGCAGGCGGATGCACTGCATGCAGCACTACCATCAGGCCAATAACCATGAGCATAGCCAACGCGGCTGGCAGGTAGCCTGGCCCCAGCCACGCGTAGAAGCCAAACCCGGCTCCAGCACCTATGCACTGCGACAGGAGCAGCGTGCGGCCGCTATTGGTTGCGTGCTCCGGATCGAGGTAGATGAGAAAGGCGCTGGAAGCCAGCGAAGCAAACAGCAACCGCTGGTGGCTGTATATTTCTACCAACCCCAGCACGGCCAGCACCGTGGCCGTGGGTAGCAGCGCCAGCAATAGCTCGGCACGCAAACTCAGGCGCTTGCGCCCTAGGCCGCGAGGCGCATCGGCCAGCGGACCAGTGGTGTTTTCGGTAGGAGCATTGATAGCCATAAGGCTTATGCATACGCCCACAGGCAGGGCTGGTTTAGCCGCCGGCCTTTTTAGCCTTGTAGCGTGCAGCTAGCAGCACAGCCAGCACTTTGTCGCGAAAATCGCCCTGAATGAGGATTTCTCCCTCTTTGGCGTTGCCGCCTACCCCACACTTTGTTTTCAGCAATTTGCCCAGCGTTTGTAAGTCGGCCTCGGTGCCTACAAAGCCCGTCACAAGGGTAACCTGCTTGCCGGCACGGGCCTTTTTATCAAGCTGCACCCGTAGGTTTTGCTGCTGGGGTGGTAATGTGGCAGCCTCTGCTTGTTCGTTGTACTGATACTCAAAATCACTATTCGTAGAGTACACAATACCTTCGGGCTTTTTCTTATCGGCTTTCATGAGGAGACGTTTTGAAGCTGTGAAGTTATGAAAGGCAGCGTGGCAATTGCGCAATTGCTATGGTGTAATACGCGTAAAACTACGCCGTATACACACATACATATCCCACAAGTTCACAAGTCTGCCATGCCTCATACGGCTACTTCCAGCGCTAATGGGGTCAGTATTACCTCGAAGGAAGTTGCATCACCTTTATAGTCACCATCAACATGAAAGCCGAGTGGCTGAGCGGCCTCTACCTGTACCTGCTGCGCAGTGTGGTATACGGCAGCGCCCGAGGTAGGCAAGCTACCCAGCGCTAACCCTACCCCCACGCGCACCGCCCGCCAAATGGGGAGGGCATCAATCAGGCACAGATCAAGCAGCCCGTCCTGAATGTTGGCATTTGGCGCGATATACGCGTTGTTGCCGTATTGCGCCGCGTTGGCGAAAGCCAGTACGTAGCAATCTGTTTGCAGCACCTTATCGGCCAAATGTACCTGCACGGGGGTAGGCTGGTAGCGGCGGTATTCGCGTAGTGCTACCTTCACATAGGTAGCCAGTCCGCGAGTGCCCGCCACCGCAAAGCACTTGCTTACGTGTGCGTCGAAACCCAGACCCGCTGTACAGAAAAACTGGTGGCCGTTGATACTGCCTACGTCAATCTTCTGAAAATCAGGATGGTTGAAGCGCTGGATAGCCGCACCCAGTCCCAACGGCACGCCCAGGTGGCGGGCCAAGCCGTTGCCGGAGCCTCTGGGCAAAATGCCCATCGCGGCCGTAGTGCCCAGCAGACCCCGCCCTACCTCGTTCACGGTACCATCGCCACCCACGGCCACCACTACCCGGCAGCCGGCCTGCGCAGCCTCACGGGCCAGTTGCACGGCGTGGCCAGCGTACTCCGTGTGCTGCACTTCGTACGTCACCCGCGCTGGGTCGAGGTGGCGTGCCAGCAGGCCCGCCACGTCCTGCCCGCGGTTGGTGCCAGACATCGGATTCAGAATAAAGCAGATATGCAAAGTAATGAGATGATAAGTAGTGGGTAATGCGTGCTAACAACTGTATAGCAAAGTGTTGTTTACGCTCAAAAATCGGCAATTCTACTTTGCTCTGAAAAAAGAAAGCGGCCTACCCCAGTTGGGTAGACCGCTTTCTACGTTTTGCGAAGGAAACTTAGCCTTGCATTTTCTCGCCTAGCTTCTCAATGAGGTCAGCAGTACGGGAGCTGTAACCGATTTCGTTGTCGTACCAGCCTACTACTTTTACCAGCGTGCCGTTGGCGGCCGTCAGCTGCGAGTCGAAGATGCACGAGTGGGTGTTGCCCACGATGTCGATGCTCACCAGCGGGTCGGTGCTGTACTCCAAGATGCCTTTCAGCGGGCCTTCGGCGGCCGTTTTGATGGCCTCGTTGATCTGCTCCTTGGTCACTTCCTTCTTCAGGATGACCGTCAAATCCGTAGTCGAGCCGTCTGGAATAGGCACGCGCATGGCAATACCATCGAGCTTACCTTTCAGCTGAGGCAATACCAAGCCCACGGCCTTAGCGGCACCAGTGCTGGTAGGGATGATGCTGTAGGCAGCAGCGCGGGCACGACGCAGGTCTTTGTGCGGCCCATCCTGCAGGTTCTGATCCGAAGTATAGGCGTGTACCGTGGTGATGTAGCCTTTCTCAATGCCGAAAGCATCGTCCAGCACCTTGGCCATGGGGGCCAAGCAGTTGGTGGTGCAGCTGGCGTTGGAGAGAATGGTCTCGTCGCCGGTCAGGATGTCTTCGTTTACGCCCAATACTACCGTAGGGATGTTGCCGGTAGCAGGAGCCGAAATAACTACTTTCTTGGCACCAGCAGTGAGGTGCTGACCAGCGCCAGCCTCATCTACAAAGCGGCCAGTCGATTCCAGTACCACGTCGATACCCATATCGCCCCAGGGTAGCAGTTTGGGGTCGCGCTCGGCCAGGGCCGTAATGCGCTGGCCATTCACGGTCAGGCTGTCCTCGTCGTACGAGATGTCGCCGTCGAAGCGGCCGTGCAGCGAGTCGTACTTCAGCAGGTGGGCGAGGGTTTTGTTATCGGTCAGGTCGTTGATGGCAACCACCTCTACGTTGTCGCGCTTGAGCAGCGACCGGAACGTGAGGCGGCCAATGCGGCCAAATCCGTTGATGGCGACTTTAATCTTAGCCATAGCAGGAAAAAGGGGTTAATCGGCCCGCACAAGTGCGAGTCGGGTTTAGGGTTAGGCGAGGCGAAGGTAAAGGGCCTCCTCAACTTCGCCAAATCAACAGGCCAGGAAGGCAAGTGTTTTAAACATCGCCTACCTACCTGGCCATTGTAGAGTCCATACGTACATAACGCCGGCAACAGCTAACTCTTTTCTGACTGTGGGGCAGATCCGAAAAAATTTTCTGCCTGTAAATCAGCCTTTTTAATAGCCGCACCCTGTTTTTTTTGCTTTAGATATTGCGTTAACGCTTCGCTGCGCTACTTTTGCAGCACCAAAGCGCATCGGGGTTATTTATTTGGTCCGTTCGTCTAGGGGTTAGGACAGTAGATTTTCATTCTACCAACAGGGGTTCGATTCCCCTACGGACTACTCTCCCGCTTTGTAAAGGCCTTCTGCTAACGCAGAAGGCCTTTTTTGTTTCTATTGTTAGTTTAGAATTAATAATTCTGACCCTAGGGTATAATAAGCAGGTATTAGGTAGGCTAGCATAGAACTGTGGTAAAACAGGCATGTGAGCCCTACCTGTGTATATGCTGTTGAAAACATGGATAAGCCAGGTAGTCTGCCACAAGCATCGAGCTTGCTGCATGCTCAGGCACCGCAATTTGCCTGGTATCGTCAAGGTCAGTTCTTGGTAGGAGTATTTGTCTGAAAAAGGCTCCACCCGTACGTAGAAGCAGTCTGAATATTTTTTTCATTCTTCTACTTGCATTGTTTTATCTTAGTATTACCTTTGCAGCACCAAATCGCCTCCGGGTTATTTATCTGGTCCGTTCGTCTAGGGGTTAGGACAGTAGATTTTCATTCTACCAACAGGGGTTCGATTCCCCTACGGACTACATACTCACACAAAAACGCCTTGTAAGCCTAGTGCTTGCAAGGCGTTTTTTTTTGCAAAAAACCGGCAACTACTATCTGTATAGTAGTTGATATAGTGCAGCTTTCGAGTTTTTTTTGTGGCGTAGTCTGTGTATTTCTTGTAGCTGCTTCGGATTAGTGTATGTGGTAGAGAAGCAACGTTTTGCGTCTCGTTGCTGAACAATTCGCAATGCCAGTAACGACGAGGTGCAAAGTATTATCTCTCTACCACGTACACCGTTGTAGGACTTGCTCTCCGAGGCTGTTTAAGTTAATTCCCAGGTTCTTTTAAACAGCGTAGAGGCACAATATTTTGCCTTTCCAGGCGTAAAGCGTTCAACGACTAGGCATAATATTTTGCGCCTTTACTAGTCTAAAGAACACAAACAGGTGCACAGGCACTTTCTCTAAGAACCTGTTTGTGTTCTTTCTTGGAGCCTGTTCGACGGAGTAGAGACGTAATATTTTGCGTCTCGTCGTTGCTGACATTGACTTTTAAGTGGTAATCGTTCAACGACGAGACGCAAAATATTGCGTCTCTACTCCACTCATCCTATGTTCGCCTACTCGCCGTAAAACCGGCTGTTGAAAAGGAAAAGGGGGGAGTAAGATTCATCCATTATGGGGCGCTTGAGCTCGTTTAGCATGACAATCCCTTCCCTTTTCCGGGGCTAC
>Ga0210040_10000295_pt1 | contig 86281 bp, 103 predicted proteins | sample CryGeyCG12114_NA_FD_185462 | JGI IMG/M metagenome (GOLD analysis project Ga0210040, IMG submission 185462) | Groundwater microbial communities from aquifer - Crystal Geyser CG19_WC_8/21/14_NA (SPAdes) (version 2) | ecosystem: Environmental > Aquatic > Deep subsurface > Groundwater | place... | reverse complement strand
CAACCTATCTGAACGTCGCGATGTGCAGCACTAGAACCGGAGTACGCTTCTACCCTCGATGCGGTCCATAACATCAGTCTTCTCTATACTGATCAAGGCAGGATGCTCCAAGCGCGGTGGACGTACACACGAGCATTAGCTGTCTACAAGACAACAGCGTCAGAACAAGAACCCAAGCGGACTCTCGATGCGGTCCATAACCTCGGTGATCTGTGTCGTAACCAAGGGATGCTAAATGAGGGCAGAGCAAAGCAGATATTTGGACGTACTGAAACACAACGAGATGTGTTTCAAATCTAGCCTCGGACAGAGTGCTCACCACAGCAACGGGAAGACGCAGCAGCTTGAATGGCACCAACGTCGATCGAGTGAAACGTGAACAAACCTGTCACCGACACCATGACATAGTTCATGTGACAGTTTCACTTCTGCACGAAGACAGCGAATCTCCTAGTGTCATTCGCAACTTCGAGATTCATATCCTCGAAATCCTCGGCGCATCAGCGTGGTGAGCGCACTCGTCGACCCCTCGGTGAAGGTCCGGGATGGTGCACGGGAGGACCAAACTTCGGCGCGCGATCTTTGAGACCGATATACCTTCAGCACCACGCCTCAGGAGACAGGCTTCGCAGCATCGAAAGTATCACCTACAGTTGGAGGCACTGTCGGCTGGGAGCTGGCTAGCATCAGAGCGTGGCTATATCTGATACATTATCTCTATCTACCATCGCGCCCCTGTTCCTATGCGCGAGGAGCCTCTCGCTCTGTCTGCAGCCGATCAGAATACCAGTCTGCCGGTCCTGCGCTAGGCTGACGTGCATCATCCGACACCGACATGGTTAGCTATCCATGCGATCAGCACGGAAGGAGCTCGACCGCCGCTTCTCAGTGCTGGTACCGCAGACCAATTCCTGGCAAACCTATCCGTGGTCCATGGTAGTCCTCCGCCCGAAGCTCGGCTGGAAGTGCAAACTGACACGGCTTGCTCTCGACGTCGAACAAGCTGCATGTGGAGATATTGCCGCTAGAGTCGGTGCACTGTTCGCTGGCCGACTGCAACAACGTGGGGTCCCAACCCGACATGAAGTCGCCGTGGTAGCCGAGTCCGGTGAGATCACCGTTGGCCAACACGAAAGACCCCGAGCGGTTGGCAAACACCGTCGTTTGCCACGATACCTCGTACAAAAGCGTGGGGAGTCGCCAGGGATAGCCGTCGGGACAAACACCGTCCTGCACCAGGCTCGGAAACGCCACGTGGCTGCGGTGGTCGCTCGAGTCTCCATGCAGGCCATCCCAACACGAGTGGAACATCAGCTCCAGACGCAGTCCGACCGAGCAGGACCGGTCTAGGAAGGCCTTGGATGAGAGCGAGTGTCGCTGCAACGATCCTTCCGGTGGGTCGCTGCCCAGACAGTTGAAGCCGACGGCTTTCTGTCGCAGCGCGTCCTGCGTGATGTCTGCCTCCGACCAGAAGGACTTGGGAGGGTCCGGGACGGGGATCGTGATGGTGCGCCGCTTGCTGTCACCGCTCAGCATGCGGAAGCCGGGTGGGAAGGTCGCCATGGTGCCGTTGGGATGGCGGTTCATGAAATAGTACCTGTGACGTGCACCAGCCAGGCGCGGGGGAACCAGCCCCTTCACTTACACCACCATGTCCCCACGCTGAGGGACCATCGAGAACGTCCGGTTGTCCGGGGTGAAGTACAACGCGGGCACCCAGTATGCCGACTTGTCTTGGACGACCGAGCAGCTGGTGCACACCGCGGCCATCAGATCGGCATACGAGGTGTACAGGCCAAAGTCTGGCGACGGGCGAGCAGAGGAGCACGGTCAGATCGACGACCACCCACTGTGACTGCCAAAGACCACGTGGGTGTGCTCATTGGGCACACCGGGACTCATCAGAGGATCGAGACGTCCTGTGCCGGCGCGAGAGGAGCAGGGCAGACGCCAGAACGACGCGTAGACACAACACGCACACAGGAGCAAGGCCAACAACCACGTCGATTGGGCCATGTATTGTTCAGTGTGTTGTTTGTGTCCGCGTCCAGGTGCGGATGCGTATGAGAACGACGGACCAGGAGGTACATATTTTGTTGTCGACCAAGGAAGTCTTTAGTGCTACACAGGTGGTAATATGACCAGTAGCACGCGGTAGGCGTGTTCATGCACCGTAACGAGGACGAGTAATGGTGGTGCTCTAGCGATAGGGGTCGCGACCGAGGCGTGGAGTCGCGGTGTACTGCCCAGAGCCTGTGGCGGAAGGTGCTTCGCCAGCATCGACCTTCCGCAGGACCGCTTACGACCACACATACACCTTTCTGGTGTTTGATGTTTCACCAAATACTGATGCCCGCAAAAGTTGACGCAGGATCTGCAGCACTCTTATTTTCTACAGACCCTTGCGAGATAGGTCCCAAAAAAAGACACACAGAACGATTGTCAGAAGGGTGGATCAGCTCCACCTCCATGGAACCTTGTCTGACCGACCAGTGCCACACATTCGACCGAGGACAGAAGAGCAGGACCCGTAGACCACCATGCCACCAATGCAGCATCAGGTTCTGGTGGAAGAGGAAGCAATGTCGCTCCCAACACCAAGACTGCCTGCCTCCACAGATGTTGGAAGGACACAGGACACCCTTTCATAGCACGGGGTATCGGGCCGGCAACGACTCATGCTGCCAGCCATCAGTCGAGCGCTATGCAGATCTATCACGTCATAGTCCGTGCGAGACCTGCCTTTCAGGAGGGTGGCCGTAAGGACCTTCCCAACCAGCTAAGCAGTCAAGTCACGCTGTATGGGTGTAATTTGGGAGCCATTTCTGCCTGCCGATATAAAAAGTGAAGATTCTCTGCGAGTTCAACGATCGTTCTCTTTGCTTGCACCCCTTGATGCGGCAATGGTCTCCATCCTGCTCCGCTGTGCGCATGTCCAGTGACTCGATCTTGATCAAACCGACTCGCATTGGACACTGACCGATTCGGGTTGGCTTCGGCGCATCATCAGCGATCTGCCGCATCCCGATCGGCAGCAGCCATCCGTGGTGTTCTTCGTGGGGAAGCGCTGCAAGGCCGAGACATTACGGGCGCTGTACACCAGCAACAACGTGAGCAGACGAGCGGCGCATGGCGTCGCCAACGTTCTGCTCGACCACACCAGCGATATGACACCGCACCCGGTCTTGCTGGCTGACTGCACCCTGCATGCCACACCCACAAGCCTAGTTGGCCCGTGGAGGATGTGTCATTAGGCTCATCGGGTCACCCTCGCTCAGCACGACCTGCTCGACCAGGACATGGTCGCCTTCGTTCAGGCCAATCTGCTCTTCTCTTTCTCCCACGTGGTCTGCGTCTTCGCGGACGATCTCGGTGGTAGTCGTGCTGCCGCAAGATATGTCGAGAACGGACGAGACTGCGTCTCGGAACGCCAGGTGAGTTAGAGGTTCGTCCACGTCTGTTGATCGTGACCACCGAAAGTCGAGACATGGATGCCTTGATGCAAGTCGAGTGTCATTCGTGTTTCGACTCGACGTTTGAGTCGTTCTATATCGTGGTGCTCGACAAGACCGCGGTCATGTGGAACCGCGAGAAGGTGCGGCGGATACTCAATCACGTGATCGAGGATGCCCGCCAACTGCGGCAGGAGCGACACCTGCTGCTGAGTGCTTCAGCCCTGGCAGATGTCTTCTCGCGTGCCATAGAGGCGATCGGTCAAGACGCGACGACACTCGTCGACTTGCTAACGTTGTCGCAGCATCCGGCACACTCACTAGCCCGCTCCATGGTTGCACGTCATCTGCAGCACTTCCTGTCGCTCGCCGTCGGGCAATGCTCGGCATCGACCACCGTCCAGCTGCTTGCCTCAGCCTTGCTGGTGCAAGGATACATTCCCACGGCACACAGTAAGGAAGAGGAGTTTCACGATCACGAAGACATGGCTGCTGACTAAGACGACAGGCTTTGCGCCTTCGATCGTGTTCGACTGGTTTTTTCGACCCATCCTCGACCTCGTCACGCTACCTCCGAGCGAGTCAACAGGAGGCGGAGCCATCACTGCTGTTACCATTCGAGAACAGTTTGCGTCGTTGTTCCTCCGCTTGGACACCCAGTGCACGGCCCGTGCTCTGCGACGGACAGTCCTTCGGAAGCACTGATCGTCGCGAAGGTGGCTCACGACCACTCACACCTGTCTGTGGTGCTTGGTACGGTCAGTGGAACGCACCCTGTACTGGGGTCACGGCATCTGCGAAGAATGTCTGGATGGGTACTATGCCCCCGGCTACGGCGTGTACACGTACGAGGTGGACGTGTGCCTCGTGTGTGGGCGTCATGTGGCCATGGCATTTGAGGTCAAAGGTCCCACGGTGATGCCTTCCCTGCTGGGTTTTGACGGGGGTGGCGTACGAGGCGTTGTCGCGTTGATGCTGGCGCGACGGCTGCAGGACGCGCTGGATGTGCCGTACCCGTTTTGGGAGTTCTTCCACTCGGTGGTGGGAACGAGCGTGGGTACGGTGGTCGAGCCGTGTCGGCGATGGTCGTTGTTGACGTGAGTTCCTAGGGGGGTGATCGCCCTCGATCTGATTGTCCACCGTTCGTCTCTGGATGAGAGTCTGGCTCGCTTCCGACGTTGGGTCACCCAGATTTTCCCTCCCAAACCGTACCACTGTCTGCCGCACTGCCACAAGCTGCGCGATCTCTTCATCTGGCTTGTCCGCGACAGCAAGTATGATCTCCCGGGTGTTGGAGACCGTGATGCACCAGGCTTTCGGCACGACACAGCGGTTGTTCGAAGCATCATCGCAAAGCTGGTCCGGCCTCCGACTCGGCATCATGGCGACGATGGCATCCACATCCCAACTCTGCATTTTCACGAACTACAGTGGACGGGCTGACCATCACCGGGACCCCGGTGAGCTGTTCTCCGACGGGCACCGCGAGGATACACTGACAGTGATCCAGGCTACCGACTTCTCCGGCCCACCAAGATGGCCGAAGAACCGCTGGTGTGGGAAGTGTAAGTCGGCCTGTTCATCTGCGAGACGTTTTACTGAAGCTCTGTCAGTGCCCGCGTCACCGTGGCGGCGCCGGGGTATGTGATACCGCCCTCCCATCCTGCGTGCCCTGCGAGCTGACCTGGCGCTAGGTATTTGCGGCCGAAGATGGTCCAGGGTTTCGGCTTGCTCCAAGATGGAGGACTACGAGCCAATAACCCCATCGAAGCTGGTCTGTGGGAGTTGGACTCGATCTGGCCCGGTCACGCCCGGCCCGGCTTGGTACTGTCGGTGGGGACTGGCTATCAAGGCTCCCCTGCTCACGAGCTGGGAGGCCGTCGAGGTTTCTGGTTCGACAGTTTCATGCCTCGTATCATCCGCGTCTTTCTATCGTCTCCGTGCCTGCACGGGCAGAACAGTTGGATCCCCCTGCTCAACCGAGTCGACAAGGCTGGGCAGGTCGATTTCTTTCGCCTCAATCTCGAGTTTGACGAACAGGAACCCGCGCTGGACGACGTGGCGCAGCTCCCCTGGTTGTGTGAACTCACGATGAATACGACCTTGAATCTCATACCGTACCGGAATGCCATCTGGGCCTCGGCTTTTCTATTCGAGTTAATCGAGCGGCCTCTGCTCAGCCGCGGCCTGTACACTTGTGAGGGGGTCATATATTGTAGCTTCCAGGACGCCCGACCACTGCTACAGGCCATCCGTCGTGCATATATCGCACCCCAGATCGCGCTGGATGCCAAAGTACTGTCTCGCTTGGGGAGCGGTGACGACTGTTGTTCCGGGTGTGGGTTCTTTCAATCCCGTGTCATGTTTGAAGTGCGCCATTTGGACATCACGGTCGATCTCAGCATTGCTTTCGAGAAGGAGACGCGCCGTCACATCTCCAGCTTCCCCAACACCATGCAGTGGTTCGTGGACAAGCAAACCCGCGATGGACAGTTGAGGTCGTGGCATTAGGTCGCCAAATGTCCCTGCTCTGGTTCAGACCGAAAGCGGAAGGCATCCTGGTCAGGAGGGAACGCTTCGAAAAGGGCGAGGGGATGATTAGTGAGCCATATAAGATTTCTGCGACATACACATTTCGCGCTATTTCGATTCGCGCTGTTCCAAGGACCAGTATTATAGCATGAATGAGGAAACCGCTTTGCCCATAGTCTTCTTCGGCGCGGTATTTGTCTCTCCACGCCGGCACTATAGTAATCTAGTGCGAGCGTCATAGTCTCCCGGCCGCAAAAACCGAAAATCTCTAGACAGAAACGCTGACAGATATCAAGCTTGAATGTATCGCCTCTGGAACGATTCAAGTCATTTAATGTCTCCCCAGGGATGTTCGGAGGCCTCTAGGTTTGTGTCGGCTGGAGGCACTACAGTACAATGTACTGCTCATGGAAATCTGTAATTGGTAGGGCTCATTTCCCCTTTGCCTGAACTTTCCTCCCACGCTTGCAGGCATTTTGCTGGATGTAAGGAAAGAAAAGTCTTGCGGCTAAAAGGTGAATGTCAATCTTTGTTGTTATGCTCGTTGAAAAAAAAGCTTGTAACTGGATCACAATGACAGCGGACACCTGGTGAAGGGTTGAAAATTCCTAATGGGTATCCGTAACCTGGAAATGTTCATATATTTCCAAGAACTTCGCAAAACATCGTGCAACGGTCTTTTCATCTGCTCGTTTCCGGTAGAATGCATCTGATCTACCACCGCCGCATGGCATCTGGCCCTATTGACAGTGTTTTTCTGCCTCGCCTGTGCCTCACTCTCGAGCATAGGTTCGCCTCTGTGGCGTCGAGTCACAGCTTCTGTGATCGCCCAGACGGCGTAACGAGCACTCCGTGCACATCTTTCTGAACGTTTCTATTTCTTCTTCGATAGGCTGTGACTTGTACTGTGTAGGCTCGAAGTTCAAGATGAAGAGTCAGCGCCTCGAAAGACAGCTGACATTGTGATCTGGAACATATTAGCGCATCCTTCGCTGACCACTTATACGCTAGGCAACAGATCGTCTACCAGTCTTCACAGTGTGGAGAATCTTGTGTCAATTGTTGTCGATTTCGCAAACCGTAATCTATGAATTCCTTGTTCAAAATAAGACCTTTCAAGAACTTTGCGACGCCAATAGCGACCGCACCAAGGAGTTGCATTAATACTGCCGCGGCGCCAGGGAGACTTCCCAGAAGAGATGACCTGGCAGGGCAGTCTCTCGCCAATCCGGGTTGGTTTCGGCATTGACGAGGCTTCTGCAACCGGGCACGTGAAATCACTAAACCATTTGTTGCTGAGCGGGGAGCGAAAGTGCTCAGCGCTCCTTCTGCCAAATCTCATCTGAGCAGTCTGAATTCAAATTGTACTACGACAAAGCCCTCTTGGTGGCTTATCGCAGGTTAATCCAGAAGAGCGTTCCGCTGAAAAATGCGACAGAGTTCCAGGCATCCACCGCTTTCGATATCATCAAAGTGTCACGCCGTGTCTTCGAAGTTGGTGAGGCACATTTACAGGCCTTGATTGCAAGCCTAGGAGAAGCTTGGGGTGGCTTCGCTGCCGCAAGCGGAGCAGGAGACAACAAGTTCAGGCTGCGCTTCTCCGAAACTGAGCTCGAGCAGATTGAGAGCGATGCTGAGGCTGCTGATGCTGGAATCCAGGCGATGAGTGAAATCAAGAGGCGTTTAGGGCGTTTTTGGCCTGAGAAAGGTGCTGTGCCAATCAGGTACTATGATGAAACCAAAAATCTGCTCAGGCAATTGAAAGAGGAGCTTTTGTGCGAACTTGCACTGGATGAAACGGACAGAAAGGTCTTCGAGGAGTTTTGGGCAGCAAGACGGACAGCAAACCGGACAGCAAAGAAGAGGGGAATGCGAGACAACTTGTCTCTTTTGCATTGGCTGTGAAACCCCGTTTTACATCGCAGTAAAGCTGGCAGTGTCTTCACTTATCAGCGTGACTGTCTGTTCAACCATTCTACTTGGTTTTGTTCTAACCCTACCTCAGACAAACGATTTAGTCACAGGGTAATTTGCCATTGGATCTTTGCCATAATTGTGTCTCATACTGCTGCACCTATGTAAAGATTCGTTGGCATTTTCAGTAGCCTCTTGAGTTGAAAACACTACCAATTTCGGTAACTCTTGCCGGCGTTATCTACGCCCCTCAAGGCGCTTCTTCGCGTGGCCCTCGTTTCTTATCGTTGATCAAGCAACTGCTTCAGCAATTTGATTTGTTCCTTATATTGTTCCTCCTGTCGAGCAATCTGTCTCTCCAACAGCGCCATCTGCTCTTTGCTCTGCCTCTGTTGTTCTGCCATCTGCTCCTTGCTCTGCCGCTGTTGTTCTGCCATCTGCTCCTTGCTCTGCTTTTGTTGCTCCGCCGATTGTGCCATGAAGTCCTTGCGTTGTTCTTCAAGCTGTTGCGCCAAGTTCGCATTTGTGAGTCGTTTAGGGGGCCCAGGCTTGACAAAAGCCGCATCCGACGTCGAGGTGGCCGGTGTCAATGGCGTGGTGCGATGCTCAGATCCTGGCAGAACACTAGATGATGTCTCAATCTCGAAAGGCTGGGAAACTGGATCAGGCAGGTGACTGATGGCTTGCTTTAGGCGTTCTAAGTGGGTGGGGGCGAACTTTGTGTCAACGTTCCACACGAACGTGTACGCAGTCGCCCGCTCTTGAGCGTCTTTGTCGGCGTAGGAAAATTCTCGGATAGTACGTCGCCAGTAAGTGGTACTGTCACCGTCGACGTGGGGATAATGGGCATATATCCGAACAATCCCGTCGTCGTGAGACATGGAAAATCCCAGTATCTTGCGATGAATTGCCATAAGATTGCCAGCCCGGCGATGGAGCTCGACAACGATGCGCAGCGCGATGGTCATGCTGTTGAGATTGGCCCGATCAGCAATGGTGAGCGCCTCTTTGCCACATTTCACCTCGCACGTGAAGTATGGGAACAACATGCCCTCACGAGTGGTGAACCATGAAGCACACCCTGGGACAATCCCCAATTTACGTCGCTCAACATCCGTGAATGCCGATGGCCGATATGCCTTTGTCCGATCAGGCTGCGGAAGCTTCTTATAGAACACAATCGCATCCACCCACCGGTCATTGTGCCCCTCCACCAGGTCGTCAAACTGGTTAGGGCGTTGCAATGCAAGAATCTCAGAGGAGGGCACGAGCCGTGGATGGAGGTCGATACACACGCGCAACTCGGATCTCTCTTGGAGCAACGATCGCAACTGAAGCACGTGATGGGGCTCCCACAACGGGTCGTCCGGAAGTGGCGCAATTTCTGCGAGGAGACCATGATAAAAATCAACATCCTCTTGCATAGGTCCATCGGATGAGTCTCGCATGTGGCTGCCTTTGCTCTCCATCACTGTTGGGTATCGTGAGTTTTTGTAAATCGAGTACTTCGTTTCTCGCGACACCGTGCTCCCCGTCTCTGTGTCGGACGGTAGAGAAAGATCGCTCGCATCTGACGCGGAGCGGGTCCGCTTCACGGTTTGTGGTTGTGGCATGATCTCGAAGTCTTGCGGAGAGTCAGGAAGATCTGACACCCACTCACAAAGCGAAGCCGGTGGTAATTCAGAAATATGTCGCTTCACTCGCTTGTTCCTTGCAGCTTCTTCACATTCGCTGGATCCAGCACGGCGTTTCCGTATGTGATGCCGCGCTGTGTGTGACTGCTCGCTTGCACTGCAATGATTCGAGCCAGCGGCGATCGTACTTGGTTGAACAGCTTTTTGGCAGCTAGGATTTCTCTCAACTTCTGATGCGCTGTACCTCGCGCGTTTAGGACTGCTAGGACCAGCAGACGTCACAGCATGGTCAATCTCATGTAAAGATCGTTTGCGTGTCATTTGGTAAGCGTAAAATGCGGAAATTGACACCAGCGCTTCAATGTCATATGGGTGCAGGAAGTGGGAGACAATGGGCGGGCAGGTTTTGCAGGCAAAGCGATTGTTTCATAACTGGAAGAACTGGCCACGCGGGGAACTTGTGATCCAATCACTCGACGGTAAGAAACGGCTTGGCGAAAAGCTGCGGCTGATCTTGGGGCGGAGGATGAGTGGATGATTCGCCGAATCAACTTCGACGTATGGATACCGTTCAAGTTTGAGTGAAAAAATCACAGCAGGGCTTGGCGGCTAAAGACAAGTAAAAACTGCATCGCACTCACCCTCCGCTCAGCCTTGTCCCGCCGCTTTTATCAACAGCTCACCCTTCCACCACCTTCCACTCACCCTTCGCTCACCTCGACCGGCTCAACTGGTTCTTCTGCCTCGAACCATGTTCGAGATGGACTCCACGATGGCGATCCACCCTCCAGCCCGTCTCCATCACCCACCGCTGATTGTGGGTGGTAGGACCCAGGCACCTCTTTGTTCGTTCCTGAAAGTGCGCCGATGATCAGTCCATAGTGCGGGACATCCTGATGATAACTCAAGCCCAAACCTGCGCAGCGACGCTCTTTCCAATTCTCCCATGCTCTCCTCTTCTCCTCTCTGCCGGCGGCATTCCAGTACGGCGTACCATTCCTTCTCTTAACACGTCAGCTTCTTCCAACGAGCTATGCCACGTCATCAAGCCACTGCAGCAGGACTGTTGGCCTTAGCGGAAAAGAATGGATACAAAAAGGGAACTCATAAAGAACAAGATCAGGTGAAAGACGAAAGAAGACATAACGACAAAACCAAGAAGAATCATAACGGTACACTGAACCGATACGTCCTCTGGCGACTGGCGTATGCCGAACGTGAGTGTCACGAGCGTGGAGTACCTGTCCCCAGTAAAGAAGAGGTTCGCGGCCAGTATCTGGCTCGTGGTGCACCACTTCCTGATCTGGCCACTATAAAAGACTTCATTCGCTTCTACATCCACACCAGTCAACCAAAGTTAGCGGACAAGACGACTACTGATTCTATGGGAACGATATGCGAATGGTTCTTCGCCGGTTTCACACGAGTCACCGGAACAGTTGTCCCTGAGGATGTCAGGAGTGAGGTGTACGGGGTAGGCTTCCCTGGTTTTTCTTGACGTGGTATTCTTCTGACCTCTAGCAGTGGCAGCGCAAAGTCCTGACAGCCGAAGGCCTACTGGTCAACAAACGGAAGCCTAAGCACAACTTCACAGTCTCAGATCTCCCCCGAATCGTGATCACTGTGTGGACGAAGAATGACCTTCACTTCACCCCAGAGCGATATCGGATCCAGTTCACGTTCATCATTCGTGTCTTCTGCTGGACAGGTGCACGCCTAGGGGCTTTCTTCACGGGCGGCCTTCGTTACCGAGACATCACGATAGTACTACAACGAACAGAGGGCGCTCGGTGGAGGGTCATCTACAAAATCGACCAGCGATGGGTCAAGAACAATCGTGACCCAGAGAATATTGTTTTCGGTACAGTGTTGCAAGAACACGACAAATTCATCTACGATGACGCATCATTTCTCCTTAACATGGCTTTTGCCAACTACGCGCTCTTTGGATATGACACATTGGCGGAACTTCAGGAACAAGAGATCCCTAACGGGCAAGACGAACTCGTTTTGCGCTGGCGGAAGTCTGTCCTCGACAAGCCGATCTTACGCAAATGTACGAAGGCAGGAGGTGTGACAGAGGAGCCTATGCCCCAAAGTGCCTTCAGTCAGATGTTCCAGGACGCTCTCCTCAACGCTGGCTACTTCTGCGCGGCATCTGTTCATAGCATCCGCCGCCAATTGGGCAAAGAGGTGGACGAGCTATACACTGAAGTCCAGCGATCACAGCACTTGACCCAGGCCGATCCGCGGGTCTTTGGACAAGCCTACGTGGCCAACACGTCCTCCGTTGACGGTCAAGCTGCCTTCCTGGGCGAAGCCATCAATCACAAACACATCGATTACTTCCAGGGTTTGGGTCAATTCCGGGAACCAGGTCTGCCTTGTGAACTGCCGGTTCGCCTTGAGGAGGGGCTAAAACAAGACGCGCAGCTGCAAGAGCTTGAAGAAGAGGTTCGCCAGTGCCCTCGCGAGTGCCCAACGGCACTCAAGCAGTCCAAACAGCTGCTAGAGAGCCACTGGAAAAAACTGAAGCGCATCGCCCTCCGCGAACATCAAGAGCAATGGGTAGAAGAGCGGAGAGACAGACAGATTATCACCCGTGGGAAGGAGCAATTTGATGATCACCAGCGGATCGACCTCGTTGAGAGTCTCTGTCTGTTGTTTCCCGAACGTAAGCGTATTGCGCAGAAGTTGGTCTCTGACGATGTGATGACTTCAGAAGATCGGTGGATCGCAATGGAGGATCTGCGTGTGCTATGTACTCGGGATGTTTCTGTTCTCTACCTCCCCGGGCATCAGCCTATCGACGGATGCTGTCCAGTGAAATGGTGTCGACTGCCTCTCGACAGGTAAGTGATGCTGTCCTGCCTCTCTGGCTGCTTGCGTTTGCTGACATATCTAGCTTGTCAAAGAGCCAGCGTAACCAACACGTCCAAGTCTGCACTCGCCGAGACATTGCCAGCAAACGCGAACACCTACAATCCGATGTCCACTACTGCCATTGGTGTTTCACTTGGGTTGTCGGGGCAAAAGAGTGGAAAGAGCATTGTCAAATACACATCGACAGCCTAGGTACGAAGCGATGTGGCCTGATTACCTACTGTCACACGCTTGTACGTCCAGGACATTGTCCCTTCTGCTTGGGAGGCTTCTGCTCAGGGAGCTCTGCCAAGTTGGCTGAGCGACGCCTGCAGTCGTGGTGTCGCGACCTAGCCCTCTGGCAGCATGTTGATGCACATCTCGAGGACGTCCGATGGCCACTGACTTGCCCGCACCCGCTGTGTGATGTGTCACTCGTTGACGGGGAGGATTTACGGTTTCATTTTATCGACGACCACGACATGAGTCGGGTCTTGCCAAAGACTACGGAAAACTTGGGTATCAGTAGACCGGATTCGACGCAGGAGCAGAAAAATTCTCAGAAGAGGACGGCACCGGCCAATGAGTCCGAGCTGATTTGGACACCTCAAGAGCAACTCTCATCCACTCTTCCTCACAAGAAAATGCGCCGAACTCCCTCCACGATTGCACCGTCACAATTATCGAACGACGACAAAGCGATGTTCTCCTTGCCCCTCATTGATTTGACAGCGACAGATTCATCAACAGATTTGATTGAGAAGGAAGACAATCCATGGCTACCTAGCGCTCCTGAGTCAGAGCAGAATTCTTTGAGCCGCTTTGGATCCCGGGACACCACAGTCGTCGACTCTCCATGTGATCATAGCGATGGCGATCTCTTCGCGAATTACATCCGCTCCCCTTCACCTGATGCTCCATCGGTCGCCATCACCTCTGATCGATTCTCTGCGTCCGTCGTTGATATTGATGATCTGGTACCATCTTCAGCGCCAGAGGATGAAGACATCAGCCTTGCTCGGTGTGAGACGAGGTTAGCTCAGTCTCGAGACTGCTCCACGGAAACCGCTCCTAAGCTGCGTATCCGCCTGAGAGTTGGATCACCTAAAACAAAGATAAAGTTGAGGGTATCGAAGTCGACGAGAAAAGCGCCAACAAAATCAACGTCAACGTCAAAGGTAAAGCCAAAGCCAAAGCCGAAGCCAAAAACGAAGCATACGTCGAAGAGTGTTGTGGTGAAGAGGCAACAGAGGAAGAAGACTCTAGGAGGTAGAGGTTTGTAATAAGGGAATAGCAATTTTCATGGAGTTCAGTCACTCCTTGTTAGGCAGTAGCAAAGGAATCTGAGGTTATTCTGGCGTAGCATGATGGCTAGGGTGGCCTGAGGAAAAAGCATTGCGCCGACTACTGTTTACGGCTTGTACTATAACGGTCTTAGCAATCAGTCACTGCTCTAAAAACATGATGTCACTAATGGGGTATTCCCTGAGGACTAAAACGAAGCGCATTCACTTCGGAATCAAGAGGAACGGTTTGGGTGATGCTTCCCACATCCCTCGTCGACTGAAGAATGGGACGAGCACTAATCCCTTTCATTCGGTCTTCTTCTATCAGTCGTCGCTTTAATGACGTCGGGTGTCTTAGTACCTTTCACACTAATAGTTCTCTGTTCCTATGCTATGACATCTTGTACTTTGTGCCTATTGCCGATACTGCAAGCGAGCCATGCCGTTTGAAACTGGTAAGAGCTCACGTGCCTGACGAGACTACGCGAACTCCGCCGGTGCCACGAATAATCGTGGTTTCTTAAAGGTTGATTTCAGTCTTTCCACAAGCTTTAAAGGACATATCCATTTGTCCGTTTTTGTCTGGTTATTGATGACTACCATCATTAATTGTGGTACTGTCCATATTCGCACACGCCAAACCGTGGGGCGCCAGCAATACAGCGCGAGAGCTTCCAAATCCAAATATTAAACGACTCTTTCTTGTTGTTCTGGAGTAGAGCACTGGTGAGCTGAGTGCGATGTATTGACGCCACTACAGCCACTAGCGTAATTAGCGTTCGCTAGGGCACGGGCATGATCAGGCAACAGTCTCCATCCGCATCGCTGCCCAGAACGGGGCCAACAACTTCTCCAATCCACCCGATTCAAGGAGATATAACAATCCGATGCATTGGCTAAGCCCGTTCTTCTACGGATGAGTGGAGTCGACTTCGTATGCAGCGAAAATGGCGGTGAAAACAATCTGTACAGCAATTGGGACCAACACAGCCTGTTGTGGCCTGAGAGCGGCCTGCCCCGAGCAAGGCAATAGGTAGAGCTCCACCACCATGCAAGGCAAACGGAAGGCACCAAATGGCACGATAATCCCCCCATGGTGAGCTGTGATGGTATCTTGTCGATCCGTACATATTTTAACAAGGATAGGGTTGACTGAGTTGCGACAAGAGCCAGTGTCACTGGAATACCTCACGACAAACCCGGTTCGCCGCCGAAGCTCGACCCTGGGAGCAGCATCACTTCGGCTGGGCGGGAAAGGGGACAACAAAGGAATTGATAATAGTTGTTTTCCTTGCTCATTGTTCATCCTCCCTTCTTTCCTATCATCGCTCAAATCGCTATTACCCACCCCCCAAGCCGGACAAGAAGCGGCTCTTCCATCAATCTTAACTGCACAACATGCAGGCACCGCAGAACTCCGGCCGTGGCACCTATGATATGGATGGTGTTAAGAGGCCTTTCGGTCCAGAACGACCGCCGCCAAAGAAGACTCAGGTAGAGGCTTAAGCAGCTCGGCTCCGCTTCTGTATGAAAGAGGATCTTACAAATGGCAAGCCTGGGAGACTGAATGACTGTGAAGTCGAGTTGGAGACCCAGAAGACGGAGAAGAAGCCCAAAGACAACACTGGCAGATATAAACTCGACATACCATCTTTCTTGCGGTGATTGCCTTCAACGATCCCCTTTAGGCGCTAGTTGTCCTATCTTCCTACGTACAAGAGCCATTTCACCCAATCAGGCCTTTCCTAAACCGACCAACACCAACAGTGCCACATTCATCACAACCAGCACAAGCCAGATCGTTACTGCTAGCGCCGTCACCAGCCAACCATTTCGCATGTTGGCTACTATTCCGTGTTGCAAGCCTTGTCTGCCTTGCACGGTCATGATAGTGCTCTGGCACGTGAACCAGATGAGCGGTGCCGTGACAAACGGCAAGATAACGCTCAGCACGACTTGGCTTGCTGTGAGCGCCTGGTTCAGGCCATCTTTACCAACAGCCGCAGCAATTATGATACTGGGGGTGATGCTGATAGCTCTGGTGATAAGTCTCCGCAGCCATGGCTTCAATCTCCAGTGGAGCATGCCTTCTGATACCATTTGTCCTGCCATTGTACAAACTATACCGGCGGAGGTGCCAGAAAAGAGAAGAGCCAGGGCGAAAACGGTACCTGCTGCCTTTGAAATGTTCGTTCTGAGCAGATCGTAGATGCCAAAGAGGTCGGCTTCGGTAGCCTCCGTTCGGGGGTACAGCGATGAGCCCGACACGATTAGGATGGCAGAGTTGACGAAGAGGGCAAAGGTGAACAGTGACGTAGCTAGCTCCACGATGGAATGCTTGAGACACGCTTGAATTGCGTAGAATGACGGTTGATGTTTTTCCTCTTCCCAATCCGAGTCTTCGATAACAAGATGGCCGTTCTGTCGGTCGAAATGCTTCAGCCGTGGCTGAACAAGTCCCGAACCAAGGAAGATGGAATGCGGCATTACCGTGGCGCCGATGATACCACAAGACAGATAGATGCCATTGCCTTTGACGATGGCCGAGGACGGCAGATAACCTTTAAAGACCTGTCCGACAGGTGTATCCTTGACGTACGACAACTGTATGCAAAAGCAGACCACAACGCCGAGAACCAGACTCATGACGAAATACTCGAACAGTCGTAAGCGGGTGATTGATCCGTCAGGTTTGTAGAAGAGTAAGAGAACCAAGACATCCACCAGCGTGATTGCGCATCCGGCAATCAATGGTATGTCAAGAAGGAGATTTAACGCGATGGCTGAGCCGATGACCTAGCGAATTTCAGCTCAGTTAAAAGGGGTTTTGTGTGGATAGAAATTACCTCTGCAATATCCGTGGCAATGATAGCTGCTTCAGCAAACAAATACAAGATGATTGTAAGCCATCGAGGGAGATGCTTTCGGCAATTTTCGGCAAGATTGAGGCCGGTAACACTGCCTAATTTTATACAGAGAGATTGCAAGAAGATAGCAAACAAGTTGGACATTAAGATGATGAAGAGATGCTTGTAGCGTGTGGAGGCTCCGGCTTCAACGTCGGTCGCATAGTTGCCTGGATCAATGTAGGCGACCGCAATGAGGAAACCAGGGCCAACGAATTTGACGTACTTTTTGGCGACGGCGCAGGCCTTGTGCAGGAAAGCCATAGGCGGGCGTGAGTTTGTAGACCATCGTGAGGGTTGTTGATGTGCTGTAGTGGAGCCAGAGACTTTTGTGGAAGGTAGTTCTGGCTGGTCAACAGGCATGGTCCTTACTTGTTCCACTTGGTCGATGCCGAGGCTTGATTCATTCTCTAGTTGTTCTCTTAAGTTGATGATGCCATTGAGGTCAGCTCTGGTCGTCAGCTCCGAGCTTAGGGCATGTGGATTCTGGTTCCACTCGGGGTGGCCTTCGATGGCGTCTGGTCGTGATGGGCAATTCATAATGAAAAAGCTCGCTAATCAAACAGAACGGTAACGAGTTATGCGGGTCGTTGGCATACGGCGCGTTATATAGAGGCCAGACCCATAGAGAATTAACCCTGGTAGACACGCGGGTTTTCCCGAAAGCCTCTTGCGCGGTGAGGGGAAGATGACAGCTTGGAGTACACTTCTTGAATGCGGCGAAGGTGCCAAGGCCACAGACCGGAATTAGGAGAATGTCGGTGAGCAACGAGCAAAGGGCTATAGCACTTGTAACATAGTAAGTCTGTGACAAGCTTAGCAGTGGCTTTCTCATTCATGGATTGGGTTTTGACCTAGGGATCACTTAACAAAGAAGTGCAGTGATGATTCGTGGAAAGGTGAGTTCGTTCACCAGGACTCCCGCGTCTCATGCCTCTCGAGCATTCCGATAATTTGCAAAGAGGGGCTCGGTACACTTTCTCCCATCGTCCGCTGCTCGAAAACACTATTTTTTCAATGACTCATTTAATCCAAATAGTCAACGGATTGTTATGTAAGACGTGAAATTCCTGTCTGACATTGTCTGAAAATCATCAGCTTTTGGACCATCACACGAAGCCTACGAGTACCTGTGCAAGTAAGTGTCATAGGCGTCGAGGCAAGATGTGAATCAAGCTAATATCGAGGATTTAAGTCAGGGAGATAAGGACGAAACAAGCCGCGACAATCGCCGTCTTCAGCCATAAACCGATCTCGTGATGCTGTATACTTGCTTTCCTAGCTCAGGCCTGAAGGAGTTTAATATCGTATAGACTGGCCGTACACAGCAAATCTGGCCACCGCGCCGAGGCGATGGCTGTCACTAATGACAGTCAAAGAGTGAGTCATCGTTTTGGCGAAAGCACGAGGGTGAAAGGCGACTTTTGTTTGGCGGTCGCTGCCCAGAAACGCTTCCAGGCGTTCTTAGAACGATAGCGATTCTCTTCGTCTCTCGCAAGGTCGGGCAGCCAATTAACATGATTGGCCGTCCAGGCACCCGCCAAGTGCGCCTTAGGCACACAAATCTGTGTCGCTGGTCTGCAACAGCTGTAGCCCGATAACGCTTCGATTAGTTGTTGTGGCATTGTCGGCAAATGTCGGTGAATATCAGAGTGTGACCATCTCCTTAAAGATGATTGGACAGAAAAGAGGGGTGCAATGTCACTCGCCGGGGCGCAGCTGTCGCCGTTGTGTTCTGCCCGGTGGAGACTGAGAATACAGCAAACTCCCCTTGAACTTGCCAAAAGTTAGCATGTCACTGGCGGCGTTCAGACTGCATTCTTCTCAATCATTAAACATCAATAATCTTTCGTCGGTTGACGTGAGATCGTCGGCCATCTGTCATTTGACGACCGCGCTTGACAAGCGAAGATCGAAGACTGCAATAATACCTTCGTTATGAAAGAGGATCGCATTGGCGTCCCCAATGATGGGGCTCTTGGTTGTTGTGGTGGCTGCGACAGCGGGACGGCTGACAATGTTGTCCCGAGTGACGCACAATGCGGCCAGTCTGGGTTGGAAGCAGTAACAACTGATGTTTATGTCATTCCAGACGCTGCGTCAAAGATGTCGACCGACTCTTGCGACGAGAGCGAGAAATGTGACGGTGAGGAATTTTCGGTGCTGCGACATGAGGTGCCTGCGCTGACTGGATTGTTTAGAGGACTGCATCAAGACAGCTGCCGCATACGAGTGCTCGCTTGCCTGCGCTGAGGAGCAGAAGGAACCTTGCTGCAGTGGAACGGACAAGAAATTTGAAGAAAAGACCAAACCTGTAAACTGCTACGACCACCAAGGCCACGACCATGACGACGATGCTCACAGCCATCACGATGGCCACAGTCATGCTGACCACGAGCACATGCATGGCGAGGATGGTCAACACCTGGATGAACCATGTAGCACCCATCTTAGTGCCGCCACGAAGATGTACGCTCCATACCTTCAATCTGCAAGATGCATTTGCCGCAGCGTCATCAGACGGTTCAACAAAGTCGACAAGTGTTGTTCGTCCGCATCTGCTGCTGTCGCTGCCGCACGTTCCTCTGCATATAGCACTTCTCATGAGCACCACCCCAATTCAAGACAGCAGGACAGACTCGTACCGCGCCACCATGCCAGGGCAGCCAGAAACACATGTACCCCTTGCAAAGAGCCGGACATCAAAAGCTGTTCGAGCCATGAAGATCTGGACGAAGTGCTAGAGGTAGACGTGAAGGCCGAGAAAACCGAATCAGGAATGATCGACCTGGAGGAAGCATCGGGACTGTCGCATATCCTGCTCAACGTCACTGGCATGGACTGTTCTGGTTGCGCCAACAACATGACCCGGGCATTGCGGTCTGCTCCTGGCACCAAGAATGTCCAATGCGTCTTCATCAACAGTACTGCCGAGTTTGACCTGAATGTGCGAGTCAACACTCTTGAAAATGTTATCCGACATGCTCAGCGAGCTACCGGATACAAGGCCACCCCCTTCTTATCAGATACCCAGACGCTTGACGTCCTTGTGGATGCAGACGAAGCCAAGAGATTCCAGGAGAACTTGCCTCGTGGCGTTGACAGCTGTCAGAAAGTCTCCAAGACGACGTATGAAGTCAGCTATGACCCATGTGTCATTGGAGCGAGGACCGTACTTACCAGCATGGGCAATGCTGAGCTTGCCCCTCCTCGGGGGGATGGATTCCTCGATCAAGGCAGGCGCAGGCTGGTCTGGGTTGCTGCCTTGACGACTGCTTCTTTCATCTTCACCATGCCCGTCGTTGTGCTCGAGTGGGTTTCGCCTCCTGGTATCTCTGAGCACACCATTCTGATTATCGCACTGGTGCTTACAACTTTCGTCCAAGCAATTGCAGTGTCCGAGTTCTACAAGCCTGCCATCTCAGCCCTTATATACAACAAGGTTGTGGAGATGGACATGCTTGTTGTCATCAGCATTACGGCAGCGTACGGTTATTCCATCATCGCATTTAGCCTGATCTTTGCCGGCAGGGACCTGGAAACAGAACCGTTCTTTGAGACCAGCACCTTGCTCATAACGCTCATCCTGCTTGGTCGCCTATTGGCCGCATGGGCTCGAAAACGGGCCGTGAGCGCCGTATCCGTGAGATCGCTGCAGGCCGCGACTGCCACCCTGTTTGATCCGTCTTCAGGTGCTACCGTCGAGATTGACGCCCGGTTGATTCAATTTGGTGACACCATCAAGATCCAGCCTCACTCACAAATCGTCACAGACGCTGACGTCCTCGACGGAACAAGCGAGGTGGATGAGTCGATGCTGACGGGTGAGAGCCTTCCGGTTCTCAAGACAGCCGGCAGTCCCATTGTTTCAGGTACCATCAACGGCTCTGGGGCTTTGACAGCACGAGTCTCTCGCTTGCCTGGCAAGAATACCATCACCGACATTGCAAACCTGGTTGAGCGAGCTCAAAGCTCGAAACCTCGAGTGCAAGACCTGGCTGACAAGGTTGCTAGCTACTTCATTCCTGTAGTTGTAACAGCTTCGCTTATCGTTTTGGTGATCTGGATTGTGGTGGGTCTCAAGGTACGAAATCAATCTGCCGACAAAGTGATCGGAACTGCGATAGGCTATTGGATTGCTGTTCTTGCGGTATCCTGTCCATGCGCACTTGGTCTTGCAGTACCGATAGTTCTGGTCGTGGCAGGAGGACTTGCTGCTCGTGGAGGTGTCATCATTAAAACGGGTGATGTGATCGAGCGAGGGTACAGAGTTACCGATGTGGTGTTCGACAAGACCGGCACTTTGACACAGCCACACCTCGAAGTCGTTCAGGAGGAATTGTTTCCCGTCGATGGAATAGATCGAGCCACTGCCTTCTCTCTGGTCATGGCCATGGTGAAAGACAACAAGCATCCCGTGTCTGAAGCCGTAACTGCTTGCCTGAAGAAGCACCAAATTAGTGGTGTCAAATTGCAGAATTCAAAGTCGACCCCAGGCTGTGGCGTTGAGGCTATGTGGAACGGTCTGATCGTTCGCGCTGGTAATGCCAAGTGGCTGGACATACGTGACCGACCCGAAGTCGTCAACTTCGTCGATCGAGGATTGACCATGCTGTGTGTCACACTCGAATCCGACCTTGTCGCTGTCTTCGGTCTGAAGTCTGTGCTGCGCCCTGAGGCTGCATCTGTTGCTCAAGAACTTCATCGACGCCACATCGCCGTCCACATCGTCAGTGGCGATGCTACAAAAGTTGTTGAGGGAGTCGCAGCAGAACTGGGTATTCCAGGCGAAAATGTCGCGGCCGAGAGGAAACCTGCTCAAAAGCAAGAGTACATCAAACAACTGATGGACAATGGGAAGATAACCTTGTTTTGCGGTGACGGGACCAACGATGCTGTTGCTGTTGCCCAAGCCAATGTTGGCGTTCAGATCGAGTCGTCTTCGGATGTCACACGTGCCACTGCGGACGTTGTGCTCCTGTCCAACCTTGAAGGAGTGGTTGACCTGCTCGATGTGTCCAAGAGCGCGTTCCGTCGCATCATCTTCAACTTCTGTTGGTCGGCCACTTACAACGTACTTGCCATATTGCTTGCAGGAGGGGCGTTTGTCAAGATCCGTATCGCTCCGGCATACGCCGGTCTCGGTGAGATTGTCAGCGTCATGCCTGTCATCGTTGCCGCTTTGACCATGCCGAAGGTAAAGCGAGGGTCCAACAAGGTCATGGGATGAAGTCGGTCGGGTGTCGGCTATTCCGGACACGGTAGAGGCACGAACCTTCGCTCATCAGGTTCGGGCACTGTTGTCCGTCTGCTGAAACAAGTTAATAAGATGCCGCTCTCTTTCCACTTACCGGATTGCAATAAGCGGGCGTGCTACAGTGATTCTGTTCAATGGCTCAACATCGATGATTCATGCTATGCAGCGGGAGAGACGCGGATGTTCAATTCTGACATGCTTCACAAAGGTCTTGGACTCGAGCACAGATAGTTTAGAAATAATGGTTCTCATGCGGTTGCGTTGCGATCGAAGTTGACTTGCCAAGCGCGTTTGCCAAGTCGAAATTGAGGACCTTAGAAAGGGAACGCGGATGACGAGATGTTTTAGAAGTGCCAAGCCAAGAATGGTAAGGTGCATAGGTGCATAACAACTCTCTACGGACAGTGCGTTTAGGAATTGTGATGTCCAACCGTAGACCTTATCGTTTGATAATGCTTCAAGGCTTGCAAAGATAATCCACACATCTGGCTGCTGGCCATGCGCCATGTTGGGAATGTTGATCTTCCTTGTCGGAGCAGCCTGGAGATGCCTGGGTATGATTGTGTACATAGCTGACCACCAGCGTCTCACAAGTCAGAGAAAGATAAGCAGTTCAATCAGCAGCAGCAGACCTGTACCTGGGTCTGGTATGGAAGAAGAGAATTGTGAGTCTTCAAATAGGCGTTTTTGGTGTTCCATGAGGTAAAGCGAGTATACAATACCGTAGAGGCAGGTGTAATGGATTGACCGCTCAAATCTTCCAGAAGCAGTCACGTGATGCCTCTTGTCGAGACGGCCGTTAGGTTACCGTTGTTCTCGTTCGTCGAGGTAGAAAGTCTGGACGAAGGTGGGTATACATTTGACCTGAAAAGTGCCAAGAGAACAGGCAACAGCATTCGTAAGTACCGCCGGTAATGGTGGTATCCGTGGATAAGAAGGGAAAGGCACAACCATAACAAACTTAGGCCACGGAATCGCCCACCTTAAAACGTGGTGCTCAATCGTAAGAACTATGTTGGTCTTGATGTGCTCGCAAATATCAGCAAACTTCTTTGAGCGTTGAATTGCCTCATGTGACATGATCATTGGTACTACGGTGTTTGTGTTTAAGCATTCCATTTCTATCGCATAGCATGGTTGGGCGAGTCGGTATTGACGTTCCTACAGGGATGAAAGTGCTTGCACGCTTTCTTAGCAGGCATTTTGGTGAGGAACAATGAGAGACATTGCGGGTTTAAGTCTTCAAAACACAAAGATTCAAGCATGGTGTTGACCAAAACCTGGAAGCCTCCGTAAGAAAGTAGGCGAACTCCTTTGAACCGATCACTTTCCGGCAATGCCGGATCGAAGCTCGATCGAAAGAACAATTCTACCGTAATAGGATCGGACATGGTCCGTCTGTCATTCTGCTCTCTGCTCCTGACCGTACAATATTCATCGTTCCTCGCTTTCGATTGCGTCCTCGTCCTGCCACGTGCCCCGGTACGGGAGGTGAGAGTGGGGGCGAATACGATAGGGTACCGAGTGTTCCGAAGCCGGAGTTACCGTAAGACTAAAACTCCCCATTGCTGCTCCACTTTGTGAATTCGCGATTCGAATGTTGTTATGTGCATCGATCAAGTCTCGCATCTCTCGTCTCGCGGCTTGTCGGTCAAGACAGTCAGGTGAATAATTAGGGATGTGCACCGCAATGGTGTCAATGCACAATTTCCAGGTGGTTAATGCATGTGGGCTCGGAAAGGCGCAATGCAGAATCGCTGGCTTCGTTCAAATCCGGGCTAGAAAGTGCCGTGAAAGTCTCGGGGCACGTAACAAGACCCTTCGGTCTCAACCCCATGCGCTTGGCAACGAATCTCAGACTGACTTGAAGCCTTTCACGCCACCAGTTCTCCCAGCACACCGGCGCCCAGTGGGGTCGGACAATCCGGGATCATGCCCAGATTTTAAGCGAAGCCATGTCAGCGTGACTGATCTGAGTCTGACTCAGCACGGTTGCTGCCTACTAGGTGTGTCCATGCTCAATAGTACTATGAATGACGTGTACCGAGTACGTAGATCACTCGTCCCACACCAGTGCGCTGCCTGAATGTCAAGCTCTATCCGAGAGGCCGGCGGTCTCGGTCAGCCTCAATGCCCACCCAATCTTCGAAATCCAACACCCGGCTAGGACTTGCCGTCTTGACACAGAGAGACCAGATGAGACCTCGTCCCACCATGTGGCGAGCGCCATGAAACGCAAGTGAGTCTCAGCAAGGAAATGAAAACCTGAAGGGTCACTGCCGAATTATGATTGGATGGAAGTTCGCTAGTCCGAGAACTCCAGGAAGTTTCCATTGTCTTGGCAGCATAAGTGGCTCGAGAGACAGATGACGGTTACTGACTTGGCTTGACTTGTCAGGAAACACACTAGTGCAGCTCGTCCGGGTGAGCAGAGAGAAGATATCGAGTGGCCCTAAGCAGAAACCTCTCTGTGCGCCTTACCAGTTATCCTTGCCCATCTAGTGAACATGACATTAAGCACCAGTGACATCGTTCGTTACCGCAGCGGGGTCAGGCTGCTATTAACAATTAGGTGCGCTGTAGATCTAAGTCTGTCGTGCTAACCGCCATCCGTTATCGTCGCCGTTGCTGTATCCATAATTAGTCCGTCGAAGTCCCATGCACGATCCCCTCGTACTTGGCATTTGCTTCGCTTCGTCGGTCGTGGTCGCTTGTGGGCCTTGTGCCTGCTACTCGACTTGCATGCAGACATGGTCTGCGACCTGCTCACGGCTTCTGGCGGCAACTCGACCAACCATTCAGCCTCACAAAGGACGACGATGGAAGGAAGAGGTGAAGAGCATATGACGTGCTGTACGCGCGATCTCTCAGATTACTACTGCACAACTTACGCTTGTAGTGTGTGCACTGGTTCGATTTCAAGTCGTCCCTTAAGCATGCAGCACTACAGAACCAAGACTTTTCGCTTGGTCGGTTCCAGGCCGTGGGTTCAAAGGCTTTTGTCGCGTCCCTCGGCGCAGGAAGCTCGTCCAGGGATCTCATTCGCCACAAATATTCTGGACCACATCTCGGAAAATTCCCCCCTCCTCGGGGCTGGCTCTCTTTGTTCGTCAATCTGTCGTTCCCCAGCCTGCCAAGCCCAGAGTTGGGGGGTTGTCTGCAGGGGTTTGCTCCGTCGTATCGTAAGCCAAGTATTGCCAAAAGAGCCATCCGGGGTAGACTCTTATCAAAGAGGAGTAGATTTCCAAATTGGCGGCGTTGTCCAAGCCTTCCGGCGAGACGGAAATATGTAGTGGCACCAGCATAATGCAGCTACATATACAGTCGCTCCGCCTCATCCTCCTCTCTTCCTCAAGCCAATGCTGCTTGCTTTTGTTTTCACTTCACCTACAGTTTTGTCGCGATTATGACGACACTTGGTCCAGAGTCCGACAGTGACCGGCAGGAAAAGTTTCGACAAGATAATTCTCAGCATGAACGAGTCGAGGATGCATCATTGACTGCAGTAGAGCATGATCCTCATTGGCAGAAAAAGCTGATTCGAAAAATCGACGGACGATTACTGCCAATTCTCGGGGCTATATACTCAATAGCCCTGATTGATCGTATCAACATCTCCGCTGCCCGTGTGGCGGGCATGGAAGAAGACTTGCAGTTATACATTGGCAAGCGTTATACTATTGCACTTCTCGTCTTCTTCATTCCATACTTCATCTTTGAACTGCCGTCCAACATCATCCTGCGGAAGGTGGGCAGTGCAAATTGGCTGTCATTTATCGGGTTTTCCTGGGGAGTCGTTATGCTCGGGCAAGGCTTTATTGAAGCTTGGGGGTCGCTGGCAGTGTGTCGATTGCTGTTGGGATTCTTCGAAGCAGGTCGGTTTTCCGGTACTCCTTGATCAAAGCCACACTTACAAAAATCTTAGGCTTCTTCCCTGGGTGTGTGTATCTGATCTCTTGTTGGTATATTCGTTACGAAGTCCAGAAAAGGTAAGACTTGGCTTTCAATATGGGGTTGATTCAGCATTGACAAGGTCAGACTAGCCGCCTTCTACCTTATCTCAGCTCTTGTTGGCGGCTTCTCATCAATCCTCGCTTTTGGTCTTCAACAGATGGAAGGCGTTGGCGGTCTTCGCGGATGGCGATGGATTTTCGTGAGTCGCCTTCTATTTCCCCTCCATTCCGTACGTGTATTAACGATGTCACGAGATAATCGAAGGTCTCATGACTGTTGTTGTGGCTACCGCTGCTTGGTTCATTATCATCGATTTTCCCGACAAAGCCTCCAAAAAGGGCTTCCTTCAAGATCACGAGGCGACTTGGGTCCGGGACCGAATTGAAAATGACAGAGGTGACGCCGTCGCCGACGAGCTTACGTGGAAAAAGTTCTTCAAGAACCTCGGCGATCTCAAGTTGTGGGCATTTGCGCTCATGTTCATGAATACGACAATGCCTGCTTACGCCTTCTCTTACTTTGCGCCAGTTATTATCCGCGGAATGGGCTACAGTGGAGGCATTGCCAATGTCCTCTCCGCGCCACCAGTGGTTTTCGCCGTCATATCAGCATTTTTCTTTGCTTGGCTGAGCGATAAATTTCATATGAGATCACCTGCCATTTTCGCTCAGGCCACGATCACCATTGTTGGTCTAATGCTTACAGCTTACCACAACAACGATGGTGTACGATACTTTGGTATCTTCCTTGGTCAAGCAGGGTGTCAGGGTAACATTCCTACAGTCCTGGCATATCAGTCGAATAACATCCGAATGCAATCAAAACGTGCGGTGGGCAGTGCACTTCAGATAGGCTTTGGTGCTATTGGGGGCATTATTGCTAGTACCGTCTTTCGGGAGCAAGATGCGCCGACGTATAGACCAGGTTTGTGGGTTACGGCGGCTCTACAGTTCTTGACTATTGGGTTGACTGCGACAACCTCGACTTACTTTATAATCCGGAATAAGCAGCAGGCAAACGGAACGTTGAAGAAGCCCATTGAGGGCCGCGAGGGTTTGAGGTATACACTCTAGGTAGTGTTACAAGCACTTCTTGTCATTTCCTATAGCTCAGCATTTTGAAGTGCCTGTAAGATTTGTCGGCCTTCATGACCTGACCATGAAAAAGCTTCCCGAGTACGCCTATTGCCTTTTCTTCCGGGTCCCTCTACCTCTTTACGCGTCTGTAATGGTTTTGCATCGTAGCGTAAATTGCTTTCATGATTGGCCATACGACTTCCGCATATCTACCCCGCAACCTTGTTCGGGACAAAATGTTTGCTGGCTAACGTGCTGTAACTATTATTACTACGAGTAGCTAGGCCTTCGCAGGAACTTAAGTTAATCACTGTCGTAGGTCCATCGCGCAAGGATCTTAACACGTGTTGGCTGTTAACTTATCAACGCAGAGGTTTCCAGTATAGTACTATCGTTGGGTGAATATTTGAGTAATGCACAGCCCAAGCGAAAATTGTTGAATTGATTTGTCTGGTTTATACATACTCTATACCTTACTACAGTTAGCACAACTAGCATATATCCTGACAGCCTTACTACCTCTGTTAGTTAAGTCCAAAAATCATTCGCGTGATAAAACAGCGTATCAAGTCGTGGCAACGTGGTCATATTGCCCCGAACGCAGCTCAATTGGACAGAATGTTCAGAACCAAGTGGGCAGAGGTAATGCTGAATGATCAGGGGCTTGTTCGTCGGTACATTGACGACCTACCCGCACGATACGAGGAGGTCCACAAAAGGGAAGGCCGTATGCTGGTGGCTCAGCCTGTTGCACCCCCCGCCCCTGGCACGGGGCGTAATTGGAAATCAGGTTGGACTGCTCGAGCCGAAAATTTAGCCAAAAAAAAGAGTCAAAAACCGCTCTTTGAGTTCTCAATGGTTACCCGCTCTCAGACTTACAACTCAGGCTTGAATGCTCCTGAATTGAGTGTTTGAGTATGGGACCCTTAAGAACTGACCAGAAGGTCATTTGAGTGTGAGTTTCTGTGGGAAAAGGTCAGTATTAGTCTTGGCATCAAAGGGGGAAGGGGGGGAGGGAAAGGGGAAAACTTACTTGATTTTTGGTTGAATGATTAGCTATTTTTGTCAGTTGAACTAGTGACCTTTTGCAATTAGCAGACGCACAAACCACTAGACCACGGATACTTACTATTATTGTGGCCCATTGTGAGGTGAATTGGTGGCCCAGTTGAATATATAGTGAAGGGGGTGTAGCAGGCGTGGACTTGGCGAAATAATCTCAAGTCTGCCATCTTCTATGACGTCGAGCCTAAGCCCTAACTTTGCATTTTAAGTTTCAAAACACGTTCCCCCGCGTCGGACGCCGTGGAATACACCGTCAGCCTGCAATGATCGCACGTCCAGGGCTGCAGGCCCACAGTGATATGCGAACCACCACCCTGCGCAGTTGTGGGTTACAATCAATGCAGAAATGAGTGATCCGATCCATTCATCTGTCCTTTTGCGATGCTCCGCTTTTCTTTTATTGTAACGTTGGAAACCCGGGTCGTGGCGTGAATGCACAAATACAGATGTCAAGCACTGAAGTCGTGATGGACTACAGTCTGCTTCGAGTAGGCTTGGAATCTCCCTGATATGAACATGCTGAGCGAAGCATGTAAGTCAGCTAGATAGACTGCGTATAGAGGCTTTGCTTCTTCGTAAGTGCTGGTTCCTCATCATTGTTCTGGCCCCAGAGGTGATGCAAAAAGGGCTTAGGTGGCTCTAGTTTGGCGTCAATCATCGTGCTAGGAAGCTTGATTTATGCCGAAGCGTGACCTCCACAGGCTCCAACGTGGTGCTGTAGCCACCATAAAGCCTCCCCCATGATTCCATTCCTTTCAGACGAGACGAAGATATGAATCTACCGATATAAAACTGGTCAGACCTCGTCCGTTGTATGTCCCACGTTTCGATGATTCTGCTTCAGGGACGACAGTATTCGTCGTTTTCCCAGGACGTTTACCTACAAGCAAACATGCTAGACGATGACGAAATCGAAAACCGCGAAGCGAAAGCGCGCCGACACTGAAGGAAGCTTTGTTACGTCGAACAAAACGGCACGAGATAGCGCCAAGCTCGATATCTCTGGCCGAAACCGCAATGGGGATGAGGACAGCTGTTCGAGGTATCCTTGCTGCATAGTCTCTCTTAAGCGGGAGCCATGCTAAGATGAACGCAGGACGTCGCGTCTATCGAGCCAGCTTCCTCTTGTCACACAGCACAACTTGCTACAATATGTCCAACACCTGCTGGAAGATATGTGTCAACAGTACGGAAAGAGGTGGTGCTTAGAAGAGATGTAAAAACGCAGGTGGACTGAGCCACGATCTTTAGAGCTACAATGCTGGATCAAGTTCATAAGAAGGCATTCGAGCTTGCTACCACCTGCGGCTCCATCACTGCAACCTCCGCCGTCCATGCTGGACTTGTTCACGAAAGTTGTCAACATTCGACATTTGGGAGTTCACCGTCGTGTTCTCGACTTGTTCACGAAAGTTGTCAACATTCGACATTTGGGAGTTCACCGTCGTGTTCTCGACTTTCCTGCAATCCTACAACACCTTGATGCCGCTCAAGCATTTGCCACCCTACACCAAGATTCCGAAGTTAACGCCAGCATATCGCACATAGCACGTGGTTTGCAGGAAGTTTACAGCGATTTCGTGTTACGGCAAGGTGGATTGAAAGATAACTTGCAGCTCAAGATACACGATATTCGTCTCCAGCAAGCTGCTCTGGAAAAGCAAGCAAAGATCGAGGCTGACAGACTGAATCAGCAGTATCTGGCAGAGGCTGCGACCAAAGTTGACGGGTTGTTACGCGGTCGGTGGCAACACCAGGCTGTCCGACACGAGTCTCCATTCTCTGGATCGTCGGATATCGATGACATACTCATGGAAGCTGTATCACTCATGGTGCCGGAATCTCCGCTCCCACGGACGGCCTGTACTGCTGAAATATAGGTTTACCGAGATTGAGTACTATCCATAGCCGATCTCGCGTCATCTGCAAGCCGGATGGGGAGTTAGGTTGAGATACTCGCAAACGAACCGAGTGTGTTTGAGTTATGTTCTTTACTTTGTGATAGTATCGACAATACCACTACCGAGGGAAGCTGGGTGGTGTCGTGAAGGAGCTAGCAAGTTCACAAGCTTCGGTGGTGGTGGCAGCAGCAGCCAAGTGCTGCGACCATGCCCACAGCTTCACCGGTTCAGATCCATAAGGTAAGTATCGTAGGCATGGACTTCCTTCATCAAGCATTACAAAATGTGACAACGCATACCTGCAGCTGTCCGGATACGGCACAATATGAGGTTTGTGTGTGCATAGCAGAGGACGGCAAGCAGTCTAGAACGCTGCAAAAGGCTGGTATGACCACGAATTTTGTGCGGAAATTGACCTGTCACAAAAGCTGTGGTTAATCAGCCACCTGTCATAACGTACCAACCCCAAGAATACCAGGATCAAGGTCATAAATTGCTCCTCGCAATTCGTATAACTGCTCCATTGCAAAGAGCATGTGAAGTACCTGCTCGAGGCAGGATAGCTGCATATCTCGAGACTTCTCCCCTGCTGAAACATTTCTGCACATCCTCCATTCCTACATTAGTTCTCGTTAATTATTCGTCTTGGCGTTGTGTTGCGCTACCCAACCATAAGCAATGTCTCATGCTCTCCGGAGAACCTTGTCACGGTTTTTCATCCATGCATGAACCACTCTTGGAGTACATGCCAACATGCCATCCAGCCAATTGACGAGTCCACGCACCAGCCACGATGCACATCGACTGCTTACTGACGTTCGGCTCCAAACAACCTTCTTGATCAACTACATTGCCACGGGACAAGTTGCGACCACCAAGAGACGGGGTAAGACCTTGAGCAAACCAACTGAAATGAGGATTGTGAGCATCTGCTTGCTAGCGAGCATGAATTACTAGGTGCAATGCCAGGCACTCCTTCCACACGTGAAGGCAACCGAAGAAAGACATGGTGCGTCCTCCAGTCACTCCCACAATTTTTGGTGCTGTGTTATATATCTTGCTGCTGAAGACCTTCATCCTGCGAGTTCGGACACCTGGCTCGCGATGAACCGATTGAGTTTTCCCAAGCTGCCCTGGTAGTCTGCACCACATGCCGGACTCTCTACATGTTGGAACATGGCGCTCACTTTGGGCATGTCACTGTTGCACTCGGGACATCGGTATTTGTGGTCATCGTTCCAAGCATTTGTATAGTGGTGGCGTTGGGAACACTCGAATGCCCAAGTGTCAATGTCATGTTGCTGAACCCCAGACTCACACGTGCCGCTTTCAAGATGAATCATCATCCCAGATGCGGCCTTGAACTGTCTCGTGCAACCGAAACATGTCTTCTTGCGAGGCTGGTGGACCTGTCTATGCTTCACAACCCCGTCAGCTGGACGATCAGAGTTTCAACCGAGCTTCTCGCACCATGACAAGTTCGTTGGTAGAACCAAACTCCTCGTCGCATCGATCACATCGATTGTGATGTTGGATACGATGCTTGCGGGAGTTGTCAACCTCGACATCACAATGGTAACAGCGACTGTGAGTGTCGCTCATATGCGCCACGAGGTCCTCCTCGCCGCCTTCGTCGAGCTCGCATACGGAGCAGATCCCGTGATTTGGTGAATCGCGAAGATGTGCATCAAGGGCATCGCATGAGACGAAGAGCCACTCACAGCGTTCGCACCATTCACCTTTGTGTACCTTTGCGGTCCGGCAGTGCTGCAACAAATGCTCTTTGGTGCTGAAAGTTCGGTCGTCGCAAGCAACACAAGCAAAGTATGCTTGGTCTGGGAGCACGACAATTTGATTTTCTCGAACCATAGTGGTGCCTGGGATAGACAACGAGAATTCAGAAGGGTCGATATCCAGTATACCATGGAGTATGGTGACTTCGCCTCGCACTCTCGATCCCGCACGGACTCCGGTCCCTGCGGAGACTGCTGCCTAGACGGTTGCAGCAAGGTCACACATAGCAGTCCCTGCGTGCTACGTTGGTCAATCTGAGCCAATCGCTGCAGGCAACACGACGCCACATAAGTGACACGTAGGCTGACTTCGCCTGACCCACATAAGCCTGGATCAAGGATACTTTCCATGTACCACGAAACCAAGCGCATGTCCAGACTGCACAGTACATGGAAGCACTGGGAAGACGGACAGACGGTGGTCAAAGGACATTGAGCGCTTAGCCGCTGTTGCAGACAGGTACAGCCTTCGTGCCAGCCAGCGAGTCGTTGCATTCGAGCTGTTGTATCTCAGGCCAGAGAGAGTGAATCAAGTACAACTGACGATGCACAAGTCGAGGAGCCTGACCTGGACCATTATGTCTGCGAACTGGGAGACTCTTTCAATTGGCCAGCGAATGGCTCATCGATACGCTTACTGCGAAGAGCATCAGCAAATTATGGGTACGTCCCATGGCGGATACGACCGAGAGTCAGAATTTTCTCGCAACCGTATGTGGTCTTCACATTCAATTGACGTACATTCCAGCGATTTGAGAAGGCTTTCACCAGGCTGTTCATCGCGACGTCTGACACGAGCCGAGAAGTCAATTGAGGATCATCCACTCTTCCACTCACTCTTCCACTCACTCTTCCACTTGCTCATCCATTGTATTACAAGATGGCTACTGCTGTCGACGTCGCGAGAGTGGAAACCATGATTGGTTATCACTGCCATGAACCAGGTCTGATCACACAAGCACTACGAGCTCCGAGTAAGCTGCAAGATAAAGAGACGGGCACGATCGTGCAGCTCGATGATGGCAACAGGAAACTAGCTCAGTTAGGCCACAAAGTGCTAGAGCTAGTCCTGACGGATCAGTGGTATCGTGCTGGGAGCGACAGAGGTACACTCGATGTGCCCTCACTGTGGTATATGGACTACACTCTGATCGGTACAGAGAACATTCAAGACACGATCAACAAGTTGGCAAAGGGCGAGTACCTCGCTAGTATCGCCAAAAGACGAGGGTTGGACACCTGTATTGCTTGTTGTGAACGGCAAGGCGACAGCAATCCTTCTCCAAAGACGCTCAAGTTGGCCGTGACTGCCGTGGTGGCAGCAGTCTGGCTCGATTCAGACAGGAATCTCGACGCTGTGTCCAAAGTGGTAGAGCAACTGAGGTGAGAGATGAGTCGCGTTTAGTGACGCTCGCTGATCGTGACAGGATTGTGACACTTTCTGATGTGTAAACTGTGGTTGTAGAGCGCGAAGTGGAAAGAGGAATGCTGAACACCGCGATAACGCTTCCAGTGGTTTCCACATTAGGCGAAGCATGGCCGTTATTGGGGTGTGGGATGAGTGCAAGGGACAAGTTCACCATTGACAACAGACAAATCACGCCAATGCTCGACCTCGTCTCTGACAATCGCACATGCCAGATTGCGTTGATCACCTTCGAGTATGGCTGGTAAGTGGCGAGACATGATTTTGGCCGCTGGAGAGAGATCTGATGTCCTTCTCTCCTTGAGGAATCGAACAAATATATCGACCGCTTCGTCCGGAAGACGTTCAACCCTGCAGCAGTTTAGTCAGGCACTGGAGGGGAAAGCTGGAGATGACGTACAGGGAAGGCGCCACTCTAGGAATCAGGACCAATATTCCGGCGCCCATAATCTTGCACAGGGTCGACCAAGATCTACCCGCAGCGAGGTGATCCTTGATCCTCTCACGTGACTGCTTCTCGTCTTCTTCAAGATTTGCTGATGTACGCGCTTCGTGGGCAAGAACATCGAGCGTCCTTGAGGCATCGGTTTTGCCTCTCTTCCCTTCTCGTGACTTCGACTGTAGACTTGATCTGTCTCTTCTGATCCTGCGCAGGACTTCGGCATGATACATACATAGCCGTAAGAGTGCCATGCTTCGATACAGGGACAACGTAGATTGGCCGTCCTCGATCTTTTCCAAGGCTTTCATCAACGGCACCAAGCCACCAGCACGGTGAGGCAGTCGAAATTGCTTGTGAGACTGAGTAAATTGCAATGCACCCTTAAAGTGAGAGAAGGTGGCTGTATTGGCGGTCTCTACGAACATGTACACCAAGAGTGCAGCATGCCTGCTGTGCTTCGGTGATAACCGATTGTGTAGGTCCTCGGCACCAGAGGTAGTCTTGACGACTGGGAAGAGCGCCGATGCCAAGGACTTTGCTGTCGCGATTTTGGAACCCCGTCGTCTTTTCCGGATACTCTCGCTTCGATGGTGGTCTCTTCGCTGTATCCCTGCGTTGCCTCCGGGCTGTTCAGTGCACTGATTGTTGCCGCTGCGCCGATCGTGGATACTCGTCGCCAGAGAAAATTTAGTCGTGTCTATCGGACCTGCCAATGCGTTACCGCTGGACGTTGCCAATGAGAGCCAGTCTGGATCGTCTATTAAGAATGTAACGGCGAAGGTGTAGCTAAGCTGCTAGGTGCACGGGAAACAGCGTTCAGGTCTTCCCGAATCGTTTCAGAGGCCTCTTCGGCAATATGGTCGTTCAGGTCAAGACGATTCCGAGAGCCTTCCGAAGTCGGTAGATACAGACCAGCATCAACCATGCAGATCAGATCATTGTCTGACAGATCAGCGGGATCCTGTGTCAGGCATAGCGTGTCTAAAGGCGCACGTAGTGGGTCAAGTCGGCCCAGAACAACTCGGAGCCGAAAGAGAAAGCGGTTAATAAGTTGTTTGATCTCATCCACGTCTGTTCCTTGGTCAGCGTAATGGGCCTCAACTATCTCGACGATTCGGGCAAACGGCTCTGAGAGCTCCTGATATTCATCGTCAGCAAGACATTGCAATAGAGACGATCACCAACTTGTTCCATATGGCCTGCCATCTGCACGGACAAGGTGGCCTTTGGCTCGTGGTGGGCCTCTCGTTGATAGAGTAGACATGGTCTGTAACTGGTGGCTGATTAAAGTCGTGGTTTCACCAATGCTAGTGCTATTTCCATCGTCGGATTTCGGCAAGCATCACGTGGTGCAGCAGTGCAATCTCATGGATATTCCCCGACCTCAGCGCTGACGCACGTCGCACTAGTGGAGCCGTACAGTATATGATGCGACGTGTCGAACGGCTTGATGTTTGTGCTGACGGTGATCTCGCCATCGACCGCGGTGGCTCTATTGTCGTGAATGACGAGGAAACAAGCACCTCCTCATTCATGACAAAAAAGCGACGGCGGTCTGGGTCGAGATCACCGTCAATGCAAACATCCAGCAAGTTTCGTCGACGATTTGCGGTATGATGACGAGTATCCTCATGAGATAGTGACTGACTACCGTACAGCAAACTGACCACCAAGACGAGTCGCTTATCAGTGAACAGTTTTCACACCTTCATGCACCGAGAAGCATCCATCTCGCAGGCAGCCCACCTGTCTCTAGTAATGGAGCATTGAGAGCATGCCAGGACGACGAGACAGGAATCGCCGTTCTGGCAGCAGAGTCCACACACGACGCTTGTGAGTGCGAGTCCCCTGGCTGGATGTGGGACTTCCAAGGGACTGACGGACCGACTCGTTCAGCAACCTCTACGAAAGATATATTAAGATGCACGAATATAGAAGCACCCAAGATCTCGCTCAATGATGGCCTGCGTCAGCTGTATCAGCTGTCGCAAGAAGCCAACGAGCTAGGACGACAACAACAACGGAACGTTCTCACTGCAGAACGTCTGCAGGAAAGGCTGCAGGACGAACTGCAAGGAGCTGGGACGCGCGGATGACACAGCATGGTTGGTCTGGCGGCTGCTCACAGGATGTCTCAATGAAATGCGATGCTTGCTGCACCGTTGCACCGCATGCGGCATGCGGGCTAGGGGTCATGCAAGGGGTCCTGCATCTTCCTTATGTGCCTTGATACTCTAGAGGTAGCTGACTGAATGCTGTTCCAGCCACTGCTCTCCACTCCCACCTTGACAAAAATGGATATTCTCTGCAATGATCTGGTTCAAAATGACTGAGTCTCGAGCTATTCCCTCCGATCCACTTCCTCTGGACCACCAGCAGATGCCTTCACTTCCAGCCTGTTGGGGCTCGCCTCGGTCACGAGACAGCAGGCCGAGGTTGTTCATGGTCGATAAACCTTCGAGTCTAAAGGTAATTGGTCACGGCCTCGTGGATCTGCTTCTCGAGTCCTGCCGACGGCGGGTGCCTCGCTAGTGCGGGCTGCACTCGGTCCATGTCGATCAGCCACGAGCGCACCAGACGGACCTCGGCATAGCGTAACATGTCGAACATTCCCGCGTCGGCGCAAGCCTCTTCCCACTGCTCATCTGAAGTATGCACCTCCTTGCCCGCCTATATCACAAAGGTCAGAAATCGAGTCCAGCCCGCGTCGTGCTTGGGCCACGTGATGAGGCCTCGACACGTCCCACTTTCGTCGCTCGTCAAGTAGGCGCGTCTCACCCAGCTCAACGGCGGCCGGCTATCTATGCGATGCTGCAACACCTGTCAACGCCGCAGACCTTGCCGTGGTATTGTGTGGTGGCTTTCGGTGGTTTGATCGTCGGGACTTCTCTGGTACATCTCCTTTCATTACTGGTTCGAAACCGATTCTTCGTGCGAGGCACAGCCCGAGCCACGATGACACGTATCGAAGATGCCGTCTGCGTTAACATCACCACTCCCATTCCGGTGCGGATCTATGGAGGTCAATACATCAACATCTGGGTGCCGGGCCTCAGTCTGCGGTCCTTCTTCCAGAGCCACCCGTTTGTGGTTGCTTCCGCGGACAAGCACGAAGAAGGGGTTGAACTGAAGCTCGTGGTCCAGCCTCGGCGCGGTTGGACTCTGCACTTGTTCCAGCGTGCGCTGGAACTCGACCGAAGGTCCCGATCATACGCAGTACTCTTCAGTGGTCCTCATGGTCTGCCTGTGCCTGTGCTTGACTACGGTATCGTCATCCTTGCTGCATCCGGCAGTGGTATGTTGGCTCAATTCCCACACTTGCGACGCTTGATCCGTGGCTTTGATAATTTCACTTCTCGAACTCGATGCATTCGTGTCGTGTGGCAACTTGACCATCTCAGTACGTCAAATAGACTCTGAACTGGACAGCTGCTGATTTGCGTCGCAGTGGATGGTGCACTAGCGAAGGATTTTACCAATAATCTGTCGCCATCGGAGTCGAGGGGCGAGCTTCCGGTTTTCATGCAGAACTGAAAGTTCTAGACCTTTTGAGCGAACATGGTGAGAAGCAGGTACAGGCTGTTGAACCAAGATGATAGGTCGAGCATCTCACATACTATCGTCAGACCTCTCAAAAGGAAGCGGGCATCTCGACGCCGATGATGGACTCCTCTCAATCGACGCAGAAAGTGTTGTGCTGTGTCAGGGCTGCGGAGATATGTTGTCAGTGCTGCAGACTAGCAAGCGTGCTACTAACAGCCTCTTCAACAGTGACACTAGAAGCATTGTCACGAGGACACTACGGAAATGCGAGTCCAGGCTGACTCCATCCGTGAAGACTCTGCGATCGACGTGCTTGATCCTCGATGTCTGGAGCTCGGGGAGATGCCGTTGGCGATGAATCAGCAGAGATGACGCCTCAGCAGTGGGGACAACGGTCTAGCTGAATACAAGTTATGAGCCAGAATGTCGCTGCAGTGACCTAATATGCACCGATGTTATGCTTTCACCTACTTCGGGACAACATTGGTAGCAACGTCGATTTCCTGCTATGCCAGCAACTGTACGAAGCCGATGAGGACGAGCAAATGACACATTGGTTGCTTTACTCTCGGATATTCACCAAAAGGTACTTGCATTTCCTTCTCGCTCCCTCCGAGGGAGGGGTGGCCTGATTACGACGACCCACTCTGATTGCTATGACTTTCGTGACGAGATACTTCATGCACCACGTCACTCACCACTGAGGTATACGCGAGCCGAGCTGCAATCTGCCCTGCGGCCCCCTCTCAATCACCACCGATGACACGTTCTGCTGCAGGGACATGCTTGACCAATGCGTTTGTTGGCGCTGCTCTTGGCCCTGGTAGCTGCCTTGAGCCGGTTCGGCGGTGGAATACAAGTACTGTTGGCAACCCACAGCACAGGATGACTTCTCTCCCTCCTTTTCATCCCTTGGTCGCATCCGGCATCTCTGTCACTGCCTCACTGCCTCGAGAATACGTTCTTTGCTTTCATCCACATCACCTGGTTCGCGGCAACGAGGTGTCTAACTTTTCTCAAGGTCATGCCTGCGCTACACGACATCAACGACCTGAACGAACAACCATTTCATGCAAAGCAAACACCAGAAAAGCAAGTCCTGGTTTTGAAGCAGAAAGTCAGAAATGCTAAGGCGCAAGTGGGTTGGCTCCAAGCACACCATGCCAAAGAGATCCGAGCGCTCAGCGTCACTTCGGACCGCCATGACCGAGAGCAGTTGCAGTTGAAGGCAGAGCTCACAGCGTTACGCAGCCAGACTCGCAGGCTCCAAGCGGATAATACTCAGTCACGAGACGAAAGCGACAGACTCCAAGCACAGTTACTGCGGCATGACCAAGAACTTGAGCGCTTGAGAAAATTCGATATTCAGGTTCGTCACACAATGTTACAGATTGACAAGCAGCGGCCACTGTCATTGATGGAAGCGGCTGCGCACAGCGAGGTGACATCGGAAAACCTTCTCGAACGAGTGCGAGTACGTTGGGCCGGCATCGAGAAGTCTCATGCACGAACGAGACAAACGCATCGCAAGAAGTTGTTGGCCATGCGACAAGATATCCACATGGAACAGCAGCGGTTCCACGAGCTCAGCCAGGCACTCGACCAAAAGGGTGCAGAGGTATCACAGGCATCATGTGGTCATAAGGGACGTCGAGCGGTGGCGGTCACGGGGTGCAAACGATTGCTATGTGGGGAATGTTACGATGAGGCGCGGCAGGAGTTGAGATCGCAATGGGTCATCCCCAGATGCTCATACTGTGGGATGGCATGTCCTCTTCTTCCTGTGCTAGAGGAACTGATGGAGGCTCACGGAGAAGGAAAGCGTGCTTCCTTGAAGTAAAGCTGTGCTAGCTAGGACGAATTCTCACACTGCTCTCCAGAAATTCTCCAAATAATTGCCAAGGGTTTAGTCTTCCATGATCGTTCGAACTGTGAACAATCTTTGAAACAGTCTGGAGAACGGCATACAAGGTGTCCCACCTTATTTGAGTAAGGAGGTTGTCCCGGCCACAACCCGGCCTTTCACTACCCGCCTATCGATCCCGTTTCGGGTCACCCTCATCCCTCGAGGCTTGACTCTCTCCCAAAGTCGGCGTCGTCGCCGTCATTGGGCCGACGCAGGGTGCCCAGTGCTCGGTCCACTTTTTCTAGGCGAGTGACAAATCCCACGTTTTTGCTTTGCAGGTCTCGGTCTGAGGAGGTAGCGCAGAGAGGACTTTCCGAAGTAGGATATGCCGAGCCTTCAGAACGGGTGTCGAGGGGCGCGTCAGAACTGGTCCCTGAGATCGACCGGTCTTCTCGGTCTTCCTGGGGCTGATGAACCTTGCGCCCGGGTGCTTCGACGCGCACGGCTCCCTGTCGCCCACCATCAGCATCGGGTGGGTGGTGATCGAGCAGACTCTCGAATTTACCACGTCTTGCGGTGCGCTGACCCAGGGGTCTTTCGACGCAAAGTAGTGGGCGTTGTGCTCGTCCTTACGAGCAAGTAGACCTCGGCCCCGAACAGCGCACTGTGCTCGCGGGCCTTTTTGACCAACCCCTATTGGCGCCGTCGACATCACTCGTACCGCGCTTTTCGGTCTTTGACCTGTCGGCTGGCGGTCCGCTTCGAAGCCTTTCGTTTGCGGGGTTTGCGGACCTTGACGGGCATGTGGGCGACTCGTCTGATCCGCAATCGTCCGGAGGTGTGGTGCGCAAGCCAGGCGCCGAGGAGACAGCAGCCGCGGCCACGGTTCTTGAGTGACGTTGATGTACCATTTATGTACCTCTAGGCGTCGCACAGGATGACTACACGTCCAGCTTGCATTGCCCAGCATTTGCCGTGGACAAACCATTCCATTCCGTGGGCGCACCACACTTTCTCAGGCCTCGATCGATGATCACTTTCTGGCACCCTCGATCGGCCAAGGTTCACGAGCGTGGAGCTGTCCACCATGACGGGGTGGGCTCGTACTGACCGTATCTGGTGGCTCAGTTGCTGGTTCATGCATGACCTCTGACGACATCTGTGTTTCGCATTTGCGGCGTCGCGCATCGGTTACACGACTCCCGGAACACGCGGATGAACGACATGAAGGGCCAAGCGGTTTAAGAGGTGAGTCCATAGACTGCCAGGTCCCAGCCGTCGGATCTGGTTCGGACATCGCGCCTCAGCATGGATTTCGGCGGCCACCTCGACTTCGACCACGGCATGGACGACGACATCGACGATGCCGGGCTGTTTGCCAATACCACGGACCACGACTTCTCCCTTCCTCCCACCCAAGCGACCGTCAACCCGCAAGTCATCCAAGGAACCGGACAACTGACGGGACCGCCAGCAGGCGCCACCCATGCTTCCGGCTTCAGCAAGGGTGCCATCCGCCGCCGCGAGCTGACTTCACGTCCCGATGCGACTGGTATCTCTCAACGCCGCGTGACCAGTCCCCTCAATCGTCGCAGTGAGGCATCAGGAGTCTCCAAGTCGCGACCGTCCCCACCGACTGCGAACGGCCCGGTCTCGGGATCGTTGAGGCGCTCTCTCCAGGAGACCCTCCACCGGGCCTCGTCGATCCAGACGCTGGAGAGTCAAATGGCCGCATTGCACGCTAGGTCCGAGATGGGTCCACTGCCGTCTGGTCGACGTTGAACTAACCCGGGTGCTAGACTGCAAGCGTCCGAAGACCGCATGAGCCAGATCGAGGCGGAGTCGCAGCGCACGCAGGACGAACTCCGCGGTTGTATGAGCGAGGTGAATGGGGCGCTGGAGTTTGCCGAGTCGTTCAACCAGCAGATGGGGGACCGGTCGTGATGCATGGGCCGCCCGACAGGTGTTGGAGGCTCGAGCAAGACATCACAATCAAGGCACTCGACCGTTTACTGAAGCTTTCACGCTCAGGGATGGATCACACTTAGATAAGATGGGGGTGTCATCCTCGGCGAGCATCCACAGATATAGTGTGCAACCTCCAATAGAAGGAGCTATTGACAACATGAAAAGAGCATTGAATCGTGCCGTGTTTGCGCATCCTTCTCGTCCTTTAGCATACTAACAGCGCCATGGCATGCTCGGCCACGGACACTCTGGTCCATCATGTGGACCACGTGCGTGCCGATCGAACCACACGGTTCGATCAGCCACCCACGCTCCAACGATTTGACGTGCAGTTGCGGCAGATGAAGGTATCCACCTTCGCCCTCGGTCTCCAGCCTGGGGCGATCGCAGGGCAGAAAGGCGTGCCGCGACCCCCGTACGAGCAGCGGCTCGTCGAGATCATCCGCGACAAAGCCTCGTTAACGCGAGAGGTGCGCTTCTTCCGCACCGTGTATCAAGCGACAGAAGAGGTGCAGGACCGCGTCCGCTCGGTAGTGCAGGACCTGACCCTCCACTACTACGTGCGGCCGAACGAAGCGGGCGAGGCGGACGACGCCTGGCTGTCGCTGGCGGACGAGCTGGACTTTGTGCTGTTGAACTTTGCCCACGTGGTCGAGCTGGCGGCGCAGGACTGGATGGCGCTGGAACAGCGGCAGAAAGTGCGCGATCGCTGGAGCCAGGCCTAGGGTCGCTCGGTGCGTTGGATAGAAACCACCGGAAGTGGCTGGTGCTGGTGGTGAACAAACGAACGTAGTGGGTTCGAGATCTCATTGATCTTCGACCAACAGATATAGAGGATTTTAATCGACGACTCTCAGCTCACACCTTTGTTTCTGGTGGTTCACGATCGTGTTGAGACGCAGTGAAATGCTCGTCCATTGACCGGCATGTGTCGTCGTTACCCATTTCACTCATGGCTGATGGTAAATCAAGCTCTCCCAGCGGGCCGTCCCCCCGCAGATCCAATCAAGACCGAACTCGGTGGCGAGATACGTGCCGACGGGACTTGGCACGGCATATCAGTGAGTCCTCTCAGCCGGGATGTCCAGGTCCACGGCTCACTGCTCTGGGACAGAACAACAGCTCAGCCTCGATGTTGATCCGGCCGAGGTCCGCCTCGTGCCTGGTCCCGCGGACCCCTACGCGTGGCAGTACGGCCCCGAGCAGGAGCACTTGTTTCGAAAGCAGCTCAGCAAGCACAACGTCAGTGCGCATCGCCAGATCTGTCAGCATCTGGGTCACGCAATCCAGGCGGTGCTTCGAGACGGTCAGCCTGTGCGGGCTTCAACAGCGCGCGATGTGGACTCTGGAGAGTGCTCGAGGCTCCCACCGTCCAGGTCACCAGGAGGGTCGCCATCTTGCGACACATTATCAGGAGTGGTTGTTCTAAAACAAACCTAGGAACTGCCGAGGTAGTTTTTCGCCCTAAGATAGACACTATTCCCACGTTTCAGTGTGGACACTGTACAGATACCGCACGGTGTAGCATCTGAGCACTAAATCATTGTTACTAATGTGCAGTTTGTCAACCTTTACGCTGAATCGTACCCTAGTCTTCCTTCGCTGACAAGCGCTACAAGCCGTTGAATTATGACGTTTCCTCTTCTCTCCACGCGGGCTCGCGCTCTCTCGAAATGGATGGGAATGTAGTTCAGGAGGCAGCGGCATAGTAAGCATTGGACAGCTTGAATGAATACCAAGAAGGTCTAAAGTCGAAAGGAGAACACAATCGAGGTCTGCAACATTGCATAAAGATTACTAGACGGGACGGCTGATACTGGCAGGAAGTCAACGACATATTCAAGAAAGGAAGGGAATGAAGATGAGCGATCAGCTACCTATATCTAAGGTGAAAGCTAGTTGTCCGCATGTCATGAGGCGATCCTACATTCGATCAGGATGTGCTTGGAGAACAGTCGCAAACCTGTCAACCCTGCAGACGAGGAAATGCAGGCACCTTTCCCCAGGCCTGGGAGGTCCAAACGTCACCAGTATTGGGGGAAAATCTCCTCCGCGTACAAAATGATCTATTTAGCGGCTCCACCGAAGTAGGCCCGTCCTACCGTACCTTCACCCATTTTGCCTACATACCACGATATTGTAAGGTGCTACTATTTGCAAGAGGTACTATCATTACTTGTCAAGCATTGCTACTATAAATAGCCTCGTATAGCCGATTTCTGGTGTTGTTACAGTGCACTGTGGTAGCCTACTGCCCTACAGTACCCTCCTCCGCCTACCTACGCTCCTCTGGCATGATAGGCAAGCCATATGCCAGGTGATACGCCTCCCAGCACCCTCTTCCAATACACAATGCCTTCATACAAGTGGTACAGTAATCCGTTGTCCTACTGTGTCGAGAAGGCGTTGCTTCATTGGTTACTGGTTGGAGGGCTTGGCGTTGGTTGTACTCTCGAGGCTTGCAACCACTCCACCCACAATATCGACGAGTCTTGAGCTGAGTTGGTGTATGGACGTACTCCTGGTTATATAGTAGCCCTGTAATGAGTTCTGAGAGGAAGAAGTCGCGTTCTCGGTGGTCATTACGCTGGTTTGGAGGCTGCCTCTTCCATATGAGGTAGGCATTGGTATGGCATATATCGACGAGGAACTCACGGAATTTCTTCGTCCATTTGACCTGGCGGGCTATTCTGACCGTCGCTGCACCCTGTAGCTGGTTATTAGCGTCTGTCGGGCCCATATAGTCGTTGTAGTCAACCGCAACGGCTGGCTGGTCGACGTACACAGTAGTAAAGCCTCGTGGAGTAGCTCGAATACCGTGTAAGTGCTTAGACGTCCGGGAAGCAACCCGTATCTAATGAGGGCGATGTACAGTAGTAATAAACGACACCCAGTTCTTGCGTAGGCCGTCATGCCAAACCATTACATTGACAAGGCTGTCGACAATGTAGCTTGTAACCGCATTATCGGGCAGTAACTTAGGAAACTTGTGCTGTATTGCAAGCAAGATTGGTGGTATACCAGGCGCGTTCTTCCTCGTGGTACCGCATAAACCCGATATTAATAGCTAGTAGTGCTCGGGCAAGGTTAACGTCAACGAAGAGGTTATCCACAAAGCAGATATACTGTAACCCACGGTAAGTAGCTATTACTCGCTCACACAGTATATATACCATTGACTTAACCGGTGGTAAGCTGATCTCGGTCGCTACTTCGCCTGTAGTAGCTCGTTTGCGTTTCCGGGTTGATCTAGTAGCCAAGTCAACGTTGATGCCCTAGGGTACCCCTTCCAGGCCTCTCTGGCTCGAGTGCATCACCCAATCGTGTGCTAAGCCTCCATGGCTGGTTAGCACGTAGCAGGTGAAGCCGTGCCTTGCTGGCTTATTTTGGAGCTTCATAGCATTGATATTCCGGCCGTGGAACTTGATGATACTCTCACCCACGCAGATATGGCTTCCAGGTACCAGTACCTCATGGAAGCGAGTGCGCACAGCGTTAACTGCGTGCTGGATCTTCCAGTACCACTGTGTATGGCCGTCGGCCTTTGCTTTATACTCTGGCTGACTATTCAAGCTAATGAACCGTTCAATAGCCTTGAATCGCTGGCAGCCATGCCGTAGTGATGCCCTGTGCTTCTGAGACCAGAAATCCTGGATTTTGGCTCTAGGACCAATTGTAAACATCATCTCAAGGCGACAAGCTAGCCAATAGCGTAGCTCGGTCGCAGCTACCTGTTTCCACGGGTTTTGTGGTGTAGCATGCCGCTGGGCAGCAATATTAGTATGCTACAGTGGGAGGTCGAGGATGGGCTGGAAGAACAGCAAGAACAGCTGTACAGCCGATAGCTGCTGGTGCGCCGGGTCTCGTAGGCTCCATGGTCGGTATTCCGTATCTATTGGAGGCTCGTAAGACGGTAATGGCTTCCTCAGGTGTTCTTCGCACTGTAGTTTGGTGGTATCTTGTACTGAAGGTACCGTACAAGGGTCTTGAGACGCGTCTGACGCGTCAAGATTTTGGACCACTTTCTCGAACACCTGTTGAAACTCGAAGTCGGGCATTACTGTAATAATATTGGTACCGTTCGATAGCTCATGACCAGGCGACAATAACTATAGAGTAATTAGTCGTGAGATGTAAGTGTAGTGGGAACCGTAATGCGTGAAAGATAGGTACAAGAATCTCGAGTGGCAGATAAGGTTGACGCTAATTGGATCATTTTCTACGCGGAGGAGATTGACTCGATCACGCAAATAAGCCAAGCTGCGCCGCTAGCACGACATGCTCTGTGGTCCAAATCGTCATACTTCGACCCGCTACTTCCGCCTGGGTTTTGTGGGCCGAGAACCGGCATCCTTCAGTACTTCACGTTGGACACGAGCTCCTGGTAAGCCCTGTGCCTCAACCACGAAAACCACAACGATGGGCAAGACAATGCTTGCGTTTGATCTGTACGGCACACTGTTGTCCACAGCATCAATAGCGAAGGCACTGGCCGCGCATTATGGAATCGAAAAAGCGGAGTCAATGCAAGGTGTCTGGAGGAAATACCAGATGGAGTACACCTGGCGATTGAACAGCATGAGTAAGACTCAAAGCGTGCTAGAAGAATGTCGTGGATTGACAAATGCCAGAACAGTATGAGGACTTCGAACAGCTGACAAGGAAGTCTCTGTTGCACACCTTGGCAGAACACGGTATAGAAATGAAAGCGGACGGCGTCGACTTCCTTATGCAAGCATACGATGACCTGTCGACATTTCCAGATGTTGTACCCGCGTTCGAGATGTTGGAGAAGGTGTCAGATCTTGAATGTGTTGTTTTCTCGAACGGTACCCCGAAAATGATCGAGAACTCGGTCAATAGATCTCTGGATCTCAGATCAGTCAGCACAGCTTTCTCAAGGTTGATATCTGTGGACCACATGCGAAGATTCAAGCCGCACCCTGAAGTGTACAGGTACCTCGCCCAGTGCGTTGAAATGCCTGGACAAGAGTCGCAGATTTGGCTCATTAGCAGTGAGTTTCTCTTAAGACAGCAGTGTCGGCCAAACCACTAGTCCGACCCCATCCCCACACTGCTCACACCGGCACTGGTCTTGAAGCTAACCTGAGCAGGTAATCCATTTGACGTGGTCGGTGCCAGGGCAGTCGGGATGAATGCCGCCTGGGTTGACAGAGCTGGAAATGGTTGGCAGGACAAGCTTGGGTTGGAACCAACCACGATCATTCGCGGACTCGAGGACTTGATTGAGCTAGTCAAAAGCTTTAAGACCCCGTAGTGGCCTATGGAAGGAGATCTTAGTTTAGTAACACAATCAAACAGGTTTTGCTAATAGCATCAGACAGGACTCTTCGAGCATTCAAGCATACTAGCAAGCTGTTTTCAAGTCGAAACATTCATGTATCTCTCAGAAGGCTGGAGGAGTGCACCAGTCCTGGTCGTTCTCCCTCTCTCGAATTTTGGGTGCCCACAAAGCACTGCCAGCAGCTGACGTGAGAAGAAAGAGCATGGAAGACCTGGGCAGCAGCTGCCAGGCTAGATGCGTCGTTCGGAACCATGTGTGTTTGAGCTTGCGCGTCTTGGTTTCTTGCTTCCTCTTTGTATTTGTGAAGTTGTGCTGCATGAACAATCTCCAATGCTGCAGTGGGCCGGCCCGGTAGCCAGTCAAAATGAGGATCAGTGGCACCGTTCTAGCTCCTTGAGATAAGCAGCGATCGTTTCAGCCGTAATCAAGGCTTCCGGGGATGGTGGAAAGGGACATCGATGCAGGATCACTTGACGCTCCCATGCGTGGCTGACACGTCGCTGGCTTCGCTTTCAGAGCCCATGTCCCGGTGATCAGGGAAGAGGCCGACGGAAACGGACCTTCCGTACATGCTAGGAAACGTAGTACAGTCAGGCACAGATGAGAAGTCGAGATGCAGAATGAAGAGAATATAGGGCTAGGCTGGAAACCTCCAGTCGGTTGGGGTTAGCGGATCGTGCTTCGGAGGTCACAGTGACTATACAAGAAAGATTATAGACACCGATTGCTGATGGAACACAATGATATTATCCTTTATGACATAAAATTGTGGCACGATCTTCCGTGGTTCGGATGAACCCCAATCCTGACTTATGATACCAGATTTTGAGGCGGGAATTGCAGCCTCGCTTGACGGCGACAGTAAAGTGAGAAGGTGGCCTTGGTTCCATAAGTACACTTACTATGCGTAGCCCTGGTTCCTCGTTAGCGTAGCGTATGGACCGTGGATCCTAGAGAAATCCTCACATTGTCGGAGATCCGAACCCCGGTGGCGGCGTTGAGTGCCCTGCCAAACTTTACTCTCTGGCGGCGTCCTTGTGTGGCACAAAGTCGGTTCTCCGAGCGCGACCTAAACGTTCCTGTTGGTGCGGAATCATATCATGGAAATACCATTTCTCATGAGCAATTGGAGCCTCAAGATCTGCGTGTCCGACGTGAACATCCAGTACGTCTTGAAAGGCAACGAGGTTTGGTACCGGTATGGAGCACTGTTGCACGAGGCTACCCTGCAATACGGATTGCCAAGGAGTTAGTGGCGTCCAGCGAATACAGCTGTTGTACGAGGGAGAGCGAGACACGCCGACAGGCGTGTACCAACGGAAAATGCGTCGCATACGACCTTGCTCTTGCACGGAAGGACCTCGCGCTGGCTGGACGTCAAAGGAAGAATGGATTTTGGAGATCGGCGGGCCGCCTCCACCGATGGTGGCAGAGCGATGACGTGCTACCACGACTTGACGAGGAAGATCTTTGTCTCCGTTTCCAAAAAATTTGGTGTGCTGTGTGATGTTGAAGGAGATGCATAAATCTACGAGGTCACAGAAGTGCATGGAGATCGACTCGTGGACCCAATTTCTTGCGGTTCACCTATGAATGTTGCCTGATCCTTATACGGAAGGACCCAGTATCCCCGCTCACAATACCGACCATGCGGCGGCCCGCCTTGTGCGACGGCCGTAAGAACTTCGCGGATCGTGACCGTGTCTCCGAATGTCTTCTTTGCATTCGTAATCCTTCTAATAGGCATCTAGGTGCAGGAAGATCGACAGCCACCATCCAGCAGAGAGTGGAAATGCGGAGCAGATGGATTTTCGCACCCAACTCACGGCGGTTTGGAGCCTAGGGTGAGGCCGCTTCGGCTCACCCGCTGATCTTGCCTAAACAGGCGCTACTCACCGCGTCTTGGCAGGCTCACCTTCAAGCTCACGGCGACCGTGACGCGTCCTCGTTAGCGTGTTTACCCTGAAACAAGTCGGTTCCCCGTCACGAGATGACTGGCTCAGCACGTTTCTTTTCTGACAGGCTATCGAGAAATCTATGCACGCTAGCCCGAATTGAATAGCCAGCCTCTGCGCCGTGGAACATGCTTCTGGCTTGCGGCGTAAGGCTGACGAGACTGAACGAGGCAGATTTCGTTTGCAAACCATCCCAGGCTACACAGTTTCGAAAGTCTTGCTGAAAACGTCATATAGTACAGATGGGTGCCAGGTCAGCTTCTCGTTTCACCGTCGCTTTTTACGAGGCGGACTTGCCTATTGCTCTTGTAGCATCTATCAGCTGGCATTCGAAGACGACCTGCACGACCCAGCCGCTGTAGATGGGGATATACACGTCGCAGCCCGACCTACCCTTTGTGCTTCATGCCGCTCTCTGATTAAGTCTTCTCATGCTCCTTACGTCTCTAGCAACTATGCTGCAACAGCCAGTTATCAGACTCTGGATGTCGATGAACGCCACCGTGATAGTCCAGCCCCGAACTTCCACGGTAGAGGCATCTGTGCCTACGCTGAACTCTCGCAAGAACGATTCGTGGCAAAGGTACGCTGCTGTCACCGTGGATAGCCCACATCTTGTCAGAAATCATCGAGATATTTACAAGAAGCGGTGTCCATCTCTAGCTCTACTGGTTAGTGGTTCTAGGAATATGGTCGAATCTGCTTCACACAGTTCTGCCTACCGTTGTACCCACCACTTTTTGAAACCAGCCTTGTGGCAGCATCGTAGCATCAGATGATCGGCACGCGTCGCTGCCTAATGACCCGGAGGGGCCGATGCACTTTAACGTGCCGGCCCCCACGATTTTTAGGGGTCGGTTCATGGGGGCCATGATTACGAAGTGGTCTCCGGCCCCTCGCTTTGTTGCTAGGAGCCATTCATCCCCAGTATTGTAGGACTTTCATTCCAAATACCTTCAAACTTCACCCCTATCGCTCCACCAGGTCCACTACTCACGTGTCTCACCAACCTAACAATTCCAACCAGAACCACTCGCCACCCCCCATCCGGTCCCCTCTGCTGCCCGACAGCAGCTAACTGTGTAAACGTATCCGGCAAATGGCTCTTCACCACCGCTCCTGCCTCAACCGTACTATCCTTCCTCAACTTAACTCCAGGATAAATGAATGCCCCAGACCCAATCATCACCTCTGCCCCAATGCTCACCAGCTGCGCGCTACAACTCGTCCCATTCGTCCCATGCCGATTCATCACATCAGCCTTCGTCTCATTCGTCAGAATCGTAACACCCGCTCCAATCCACGTCCTCGCCCGGATCTCACCTTGGCGCTGTCATCGATGGGCGTGTTCTTCCCGATAAACACGCTATCATACATCTTGATGTTATACCCATATGTACAGTCGAATCCCGGCTCGATTCTCACGCTCGGCCCGAGACTCCCCTCGTGGCCTTTGAGCGACGCGACGAAACTGTGCGTTGTGTCTTCTGAGGGGAGGAAGACCTTACGCAGCATGTTTTGCTGTTCGGGCTTGCCTACGCCGCTGTCTAGTTGGCAGGCGTTGTTGTATCGCAAGAGGGTGTTCGCACAGCGTTGACGCTCGTTTTCGAGGGTTGGGTTGAAGTAGTTGTATTGGGCGCCGCGGAGCATTTTGGAGCACTCGACGTCTTCCTTCGTGAAGGTGCGGGAGGCGTCTTTCGAGGTGGGCTCGTAGGAGGAGTAGGGTGTTGCTGTTGTTGCGGTGGCGGTTATTGCTGTATTGACTGTGTTTGAAGAAGGGGGAAGACTTTCGGTTTGCCACAGTGTTCGTGTAGTCGCTTATTCAAATGCTCGCTCTCCTCCCCTGGGTCTAATGGATCGCTTACACCATAACACAGCATCCTTATCTTGGTATTCCCACCGCATCCGATACGGCAATCGTGCAACTCAAATGACCGAAGACGGTCTCTTTGCTTTGAACAGATCTATCACGTTCCAAGATGATTCCATCGATGCAATTTCTGATTCTCTCGGGCAACAATTCACCTGGTCAAATCGTAAAGCGACCCCACGGATCAGTCTCTTCAGTGGCCGCGAACATGCAAGGCATTGCGACTTCACTTCCATGTTAATGATCACAAAAATCTTATATTGCTGACCATCGACACGTTCCGCTGTGCTGATGTAACAGATCTAACGCGAATTGTGGTGACTGCGTGGACCAAGGACGATCTCATATTTACGCCGGAGCGGTATCGGATCCAATTTACTTTCATCATTCGCGTCTTCTGTTGGACAGGAGCCCGCTTAGGTGCTTTCTTTACCGACGGTCTTCGGTACAGAGATGTTGAATTGGTATTACAGCGAACGACGGGCGCAGCATGGAAATGTATCTACAAACTCGATCAGCGGTGGGTAAAGGACAACCGTGACCCAGAGAACATCGTTTTCGACACGGTGTTACAAGAACACGACAAATTCGTCTACGATGATGTGTCATTTCTTCTCATCATGGCCTTTGCCGACGAGGCGCTCTTCGGCTTCGCTACAGTTATGCTCGTTAATTATCCGGATTACTCACTTTCCTCACCAAAATTGTGCTTAACGGGCCCTAATTATCTTAATAACTAGAGAGCTAAACCTATAATTTTCTCCTTTATATAGGTAGGTAAAGTAAATCTCTATATATTCCTACGCGAAAATTTTTTAATATCTATATTGTAGATCTAGCTAGAACGCGAAGAAAAGAGGTACTTCTAGATCCTCACCTAAACGAATGCTTCGAAGCTTAATTTTCATTCTAGCTAAGAGAAAACCCGCTTTATATACTTAATTATCCTACTTAATAAAGTAAACGTAGTATATATATACTTAAAATACTCGGTTTAGTACCTATAATTTTAATTATAATATAAGTTATTACCGCGGTTATTAAGATATTAAGGGTCTATTAAGCATAATTTTGGTGAAGAAAGTGAGTAATCCGGATAATTAACGGGCATAACTGTGCGTTGTTAATGTTGTGTACTTCAATCAAGTCCCTCACATTGATGTTGTTTTGACGTTTGGGAATGAGTTCACGAATTTTCTTAGGTTTCCGTAGCTGTGCATCAGCACCACGGAAAACGTTGTTCACCGCAAAGTATACCGATCTCTCATCTGGTTGGTTCTTCATCCCGAAATCGTGATCTCAAGCTGTAGTTTTGCAGGGTGGAGGAGAAGAGGAGCAATCTACAGCGACAAAATTACACCAAAAGTTTTTGATTATTACATTGAAGAGACGGGTCACCTAAACCTGACCGAGGAGACGTTCAGTTAAGATCATTGCTCATTGTCTATAGCTTGTATTTCAAGTGGTTCGACTCCAGCTTCCGACGGGGTTCGGCTGCACAGGGGACGGCGCTTGAAGTGGGGCCATAAGCCAGGCCAATGAAGTTGCCTGGGCACCTTTCGTTCAGCGGCTTTGAGGGGCCAAAATTCTTCACTAGCAGGCCTCAAGCGCTTTCAATTAGAACAAACGTGATGCCGTTGATGAGTTCACCAGCTAAGGTAGTGCAAAGTCATTGTTAAAACAGTTCCTATTCTTGTCCTATGTAGGCAGTGGCCAAGAGCGAAAGGAGGATTGGCGTTCCACCCAATACGTTGAATCGGGCCGGAATCAGCCACGTCATGGCTAAGGTGACCTTACCGAACGCCCTAAGTCTACTCGATTCTTCCACAATGATACCGTCTGCTGAAAGACGCCGTCTTTATCCTCAATCTCTCCTTTCCCCATAATCGCCATGCCTGAGGTAATTCGCGGCAGCCAGTCGCTTGATGACCTAAGCCGTTTCAGCCAGCATGTGTCGACACCATTAAGTCCCAATCGAGACGTTGTCTCTCCCACCTCTTTAGTATCACCTAGTGGCCTTAGTCATCTTGCCTTCGAGTCTACAATAGATGATGCTACGAGCCCTAGTTGTGCCCGCCCTCATGCCGACCACCGCCGACACAGCTCCTCCTTCCGCCTTGAAAGGCGTGACAGCATGCGCCGCGCCGAAGTAGAAGCCTATTATGACAGTCGTGCTGCCACGAAAAAGGAGTTTCGTCGAAGAGCTAGTACCTTGCAAGAATACTATAAGGCGAATCCACAATTACTTCTATAGTTGCCGTTCATATGGCGTCATGGTGTGCGGCGTTTCAGGCTCGGCGTAGTCGTCGTCCTAATGTGGATCGATGCATTTATCGTACCTATTGCCCTTTACCACGGACTGTATTATGGTGGCGACGTCTAAAACTGGATCACCTTTACTGTCGTCACAACAATATGGGGAGGTCCCACATATCTCGAGTTTGCCGTCCGTACAGTGAGGCTTATTAAGAAAGAGCGCTTCTACCGGCCGCTTGGTATAAACAGCCGTTGGTGCTTCGATGTGGCCATATAGGCATCGGTGGTTTCTATAACTGCGGTTACGGTACTGTTCATCGTAGGAAGCGCACCGTATATCGTCTGGCTAAGGGCTCTTTGCATGCCTGCCCCAGCCTTGTTATACTCACTAGGTGGTATTCTAGGAATGCTCACATTGTATAATGTGTGTAGTTGGAATGCGCCGTTCCGACTCAGTTCTACTGGAAAAGGTGAGCCGGTGAGGCCCGGTGTTTACTACTTCCTTGAGGATGTCGTAGCAGTTAACGCTAATGCTGGAAGACTATACCGGGAAGCGCTTGCCGCTCGGTACGATGCAAGCCTACGATTCCGCCAAATGATATATAACCAATCACTCTTCTGGTCCATCCCGCCTCTAATCGTTGCTATCCCCCTCACAGTTATTGCTGTGATACACTCTGTTCCTGTAACAGTCGCCTACGGCATCTGTGAGTACCACGTTTCCGATACCGGCACATAAAAGCTAATACATCACAGGCTGGGCTGTGCCATTTATCTGGGCTACTGTTTGGGTTTTCATCACTGTACGCTGGGTCCGAAGGGACATGCGCAGAGAAAGAGAGGAGTGGGAAACCGATGAAGGTTTCCCGATATCTTACGCCAAAAAAGATCACGAATCGCATCCCCATTAATATAGAAGCATAATCTCCGCTTCGTTAGCGTTATTATTCCTTCTTTTTGTATTATTCAATAAGCGAACTTGGCGAAAGGAGTCAGAAGTGTAGAAGACTGTATAAAAACCACTAATTGAAATTCTATAATACGCACGGAACTGTTATTTATAGGGACTGTATGCGAATGATGATCTAGTCCTTAATGAAATCTTAAATGTGCCTTCTAGTATTGTTAATCGTCGTCTTTACCCCTTCTATAGGCCCTCCTCCCAACCTCTCCCGTAGCCTATACCTTATTAACCACCCCGACGCCTGTTCCAGCCCAACCCGCAGCCCTCTGGTCACTCTCCTACGAACGCTACCTCAGCCAAAAGCTGTTCAGCGTCTGCCAATCCTTGACTATACCGTCCAGAGCTTGTCTGGAACCAGTTTGACTTGTGCACAACTAGGCGCTCAGAGCGACACAGCCACCTAAGATGGCCATGCCGAGAAAGGCAAAGCCATTGCACAAGGTGACATTAGAACTCAACATCAAGGCCTCCGTGAATAAGGAAAAGGCCAAACTCGTCATGACTCCAGCGGTGAGTGCGAAGATTGCACCATAGACGTCGTTCGCCGGAACGTCGGTGAGTCTGAACCAAACGACTGCGCCGGCAGCCCCAAGCGGTTGAGAAGTACATCCCACTAAGGTGGCCCACACTACCGCCTTCAGGCGTGAACTTAAGCTTATGTATAATGGCAGACTCATCGCAAAACCTTCGGTGACGCTGTGGACAAACAATGCCAAAAAAACGGCCATGCCAAGCTTCGTATCGGCGTGATTGGAAGCATAGGTGATGAAGCCCTCCGGAATTTTGTGCAGTACAATAGCAAGGGAAGTCTGGAGGCCCACAGATAGAAAAGCTTCCTCCCTAACCCTTGTGTCACAGTTTGCGGTACCTGTTAGTGCATGACGCGACGACTTTGGGGTCATAATCCGCTCTTCAGGCTCAACGAGAGACATTCTGTCGGCCTGTAGGCTTGATTTCCAGGTAGAGTGCTCAGGATCACTAGCCATTGAATGCCTATAGCCAGTATTACCACGTGTACTGACCATACTCCCTATCGAAGAGAAACTCGGTGCCTTTGTTGATGTATGTGCATCCAGCAGATTCTGGCCAGGGTCGAAGTCGTCGTCAGCACTGCTAGACATGACCGCCGGCCCTGCTAGTGGTGAACCGAGCGAAGAAAGAGAAGGACTGTGAGAACGGAGTAGCGCCTGCTCGGCATCGTGCCCAAGCAGATCGATAGAGGGTGCTGAAGGCCTCATTTCATCTCCGTTCCCACTTCGGGATCGGTTTCCTTCGCTATCCTCACCTTCTGCCGCATGAACAAGGTGCGGCGCGCAGTAGTGGATGAGTGCGGAAACCATGCGGATAACTGCAACCCCGACAAAGAAGAGAGTCAGCTGCAGACAGGTAGCGGAGCGCTCACAGAAGCCGCCGGTGACCAGATACTTTTTGGAGGTAGGAAATAAGCTGCATAAGGAGGTGAACAGCTAATGGACAATCAGTCTGACAGGCTGCTTAGGAGTTGGCAGAAGCAGCTTACTATCAAGCCAGAACTCAGACTCAGCGAGCCGGACAAAAATGTCCTGCTCCGCGTAATGTCAAAGTTATGCAAGCCGGGAATCGTTCGGAGCGGGACGTCAATGTAAACGAGGCATGCTCCAGCAATGAAGGCTAGAAATTTCGAGGCTTAGTGGATGTAGGCCAGAAAATGGAGGGTTTTACCAATGCTAGATAAGCCGGTAAGTATCCAGCTGCTTTCATTAGGAGAAAGAGGCATATTAAGTTGCTGGCAGATTCCACATCCGGGTGAGGAGCCCGAACGACTGTTTCGTAGTGTATATTCAGTGCTGTGAAAGTCAACAAGGGAATATAGAGCCCAGAGGTCAGAATCTCGGCGTAGGAGTTTGTCGTAGAGTGGCCATGGCAAAGCCGTTCCATGTCGTGACTAGATGCACGTGTTGGCCCTCAATGAAACATGGTTAATTGCTTGTGCCAAGACTAGCCACGCGTCTTGAAACCTGTGCTACGCCACAATTGGCTTTCTCAAAGCCTTGCCTCACCGATTAAATGCCGACGTTGACACACCATGAGCTGATGTAATTGCTCCCTGCCAGGAATTATTGTGAGCTGTCACGGATACGACTTGTCTTGATCTAGTGCCTCGGATGACGAAAACCGAAGCGCGACTTGCTGTTCATAGCAATGCAGTAATAGACGGTAGCCTGCAAGATTTGGCGAACCTCGTCTTCGCATCGATGATCGTGCATGCGATTGTGGAGGCATGCGCCCCTTGGAAATTGTCGCTACTGCCGGCCACGGCGCACAAAGGCGAAAGATCAATCTGGCTTCTCATTGCTCGACTCGTGCACCTCTTTTCACGAGCCTCGCCCGTACCAGTGGACTAATGATTCCCTCTACGTCTTCTGCGCACTACTTGCCTATACATACTACCAAGCTGTCTACTGTAGGGTCAATATTGCAACCTGACAACATGCTCTCACCACCATCAGCGCATAAACTCTCAGAAAAGTTTGCTGTCAACATCGTGGGCCACGATGTGGCTTCGTCAAGGGTTCCAACACCAAATATTCCGCCACCGCCTCCAGTCCGGTATCACACTTGCACCAGCTTAGATCTCGACGACTACTTTGTTGGTCCACGTGATATGCACAAGCATTCCAAGCTCCCGTATTTTATGCGAGTGCACGGCTCTGTCCTGCCAAAGATGCTCTTGCCCCTCAGTTTCGTTGTTGGATGGACTACTGGTGTCACCTGCGTGAACCGGTATGTACAACCACTCGGTATACATGCCCTTATGTGCAAGCCTGGAACATCAACTGACCTATCCTGAAGGTATCGATTCTGTGCTTCTGACGGTCCTGGGCTTTGTTGTTGCGTTTGGTCTATCCTTCCGCTGCTCTACAGCCTACGAGAGATACAACGATGGAAGAAAATACTAGTCCCAGTTGACTCTAGCTGCTCGTAACCTGGCACGACTCATCTGGCTGCACGTTGTTGAGAGAGACGATCCCGAGCATCCAGAGTATGCGAAGCGATATCTGTTGAGTAAGATCAGCGCGATCCAACTCATCAATGCGTTCTGTATCGCACTGAAGCGCCGCCTACGATTCGGACCGGCTGTTGATTATCCGGACCTCAGGAATCTCGTTGTTCATCTCGAGGGAACTATGGCCAGCAGGGCTGATCAGGATGCACTCAAGCAACAAAATCCAAGCGCGATGAAGAGATTCGGTAATAATCTCGGCGTCACCATCGCGGCGTCAAACCCTCGGAAATTGATCAAGAGGTCGACTGACAATCTTGGCAACCTTCCTCACGAGATGTTATCACACCTCACAGCCTATCTCGAGTCGATCATCCAAGGTCAAGATGCTATGCCAACACTCTGCTGCCAGAATCTGGCATTCACCGATGTCAGAATCATGGCTGACATTCTGACTGGTTGCGAGCGCATCCTTAACACACCACTACCTCTCGCGTACAGCATCTCTATCTCTCAGATCACCTGGGTTTATATCATGGTTCTCCCATTTCAGCTTGTCGTTAAGCTCGGATGGACGACCATTCCAGCTACCATGGTTGCGGCATATATCATCCTTGGCCTCGCCATGATTAGTCAGGAGGTCGAGAATCCTTTCGGCAACGATGTCAGTGATCTACCGATGGATGCGTACTGCACTGAAATTGGAGCGGACCTCGATGTGTTGACGAGTGTCCCCATGGTCGAATACAAGAAGTTTACATGCAGCCCGGAGAACCGACCACTTTATCCTCTCAGTCATGGCACAGTTACTGAGTGGGAGCAACGGACCATTGAGGAGATTCGAACCGCTCTGCGTGCCAAGACCGGCAACGAGTCAAACAATATATCTATCGATAAGTTTGAGTGAGCCGCCGCAGATGTTGAGGCCGCATAAAGGGGACGTGCCAAATCAGCCAGCAATAATACGCCGGCGTTGTACCTGCGACGTGATTGCTGGAGAGGACTCATGAGCTCAGCATTCTCAAGCACTTCAATGCAAAGTCTTGTGAACACCACGCCGCTGAAGTTCGTCGTGGCGCAGGACAATAAAACTGTACAATGTACGAAGGATTTTCGGTCAGTACTGCTGAGAGCGAGCTTCTTTTCCTCGATGGGGTCAGTTGGTCGGCATGTTGTCTGTTGGTTGATCTGATGGCCCAGTCGAACGAATGACTTTTATTGAATCGACCAAAGGCAGATGCAGCAGACGCCTCATACCAAATTAGGCATGCTTCAGCTCGAACCCCTTCCCAATTGATTCATAAGTCGTAGCAGCCGTTCGGCGGCCATGTTTGTTTGGTTTGCCTAGCCGCCATAGGCTGGCGTGTAACACGTACGTAGCTCTTGGCGCTATTCATCTCTCGACAATTCATGTCAATCGCATGGAGGAAACTATGCTCAACCAATAGCGGAACTCCGCTCTGAAGTTGACGATCGCAAGACAAGACATCTGTCGAATGGGCATGCGGAGTGGTGGTCATCCTATCTACATTGAGGTGAGGCTTACAAACTTTCTACGACACTGCCGCGGCTAAACCTAATGCCAATTAGATGGTAAAATTTAACGCCAACACCCTCGAGCCACTGCCCGCGCATTATAATAATGCAACACCATGATTCGTTGAGCGACAAGTACGCGGTGTGACAACTACGTGGTAGCGCGACTTAGATCAACCTCCAGCTGTGCCCCCCCGCTGCTCGTTTGCAGCCATAGCTTTACCGCAGCCACGCTGCTGAGGGGGGTCCACAACGTTCAGCGGCGTTTTGGGCGATGGTTGACGAAGATGAAACGACCTCGACCTAAAACGGCAAGTGCGCTGTTGCATCTCCACAGTTACTTATTTTACAGCTCATGGTCAGAGTGCGTAAGTTATCGTAATACACTCTGTAACCATCTGAAACCCCTTGGCAAGGATGTCTGTGCAGCATAACAGGAGCTAGGCTATTTCTTCATCCATCAATGCCTATGACAGCAAGATAGTTAACGTGTTGCTGGCTAGATCAGAGGAGGCCATAAGTCTTCATCTTTTGCAAGATATTGTAGCTTCGGTCTCTGCGTCTATCGTCGATAGAGTCGATCCAAATGCATCTATCGAAAACAGCGAAGCTAGCTTTCCTTCTCATCATTGACATCCTCTTCTTTCTCGTTGAGCTGATCGTAGGCGAGTGCTCCCCAAAGCAATGTTGTATTCATGCAGCTGACCAATGTTCTCAGGCTTCAGCGTACACTCACTTGCGCTCGTGGCCGATGCATTCCACATGGTCCGCAGGTCTGCTCCCCTCTACGAAGTCATTCTTATCTGTCTCTTAGTTCAATGACATACTGTCCTTGGTGGTTGGTCTCTGGGCGATTCGCGTCGCAACGAACCGCAAGTCGTCACGCGTTTACACTTATGGGGTATGTCACTTTGCCGTGACCGTGAAAGCTGTGATCACCCAGGCTGATGTTTGCTAGTGGCAACGCGCTGAGACCCTGGGTGCACTTGTGAACGGTGTCTTCCTCGTCGCACTGTGCATGTCGATATTCCTTGAGGCTATACAGCGATTCGTTGAGCCGCAAAATGTGTCGAATCCGAAATTGATACTCGTCGTGGGCTGCTGCGGACTCGTCTCTAACCTCGCTGGCATGCTTCTTTTGCATGAACACGAAAAGGCTGATTCGCAGGACTTGGACATCGACAACAGCCAGCTCACATGCAATGATGACGGGACCGAGCCCCTTCCAGTGCAAAGAGCGATATCCCAAAGCACGAATGCACAAGTACCACGGCAACAGGCCCGCAAATCTCGGCGAGCAGCAAGTCTCTCTCAGATATCGGTGCATCCAACGGCGTTTCGTGCGGATGTGATAGCTGCAGCGCAATCGCGAGCCATGGACGGCAGTTCAAGGACCGCTCGCAGGCGGGAGACCGAGACAAGCCCATTGCTAGCTAACCACTCGCCGACGCCCAATCCTGAGGATGGACTCGATTCGACGCAAAGACATGGCGACCACGCCCATAGCAAGAATGAAAGAGATAGAGCGAGGAATGATAGAGCCCAAGATCTAAATATGACAGGCGTGTTTGTCCATGTCCTTGGTGATGCGGTCGGCAATATTGGGGTCATTGCTTCGGCTCTATTCATCTGGTTGACGGAGTTCAAGTGGAAATTCTATGCGGATCCTGCGATTTCCATTCTCATCACAGGTATCATCCTCCATTCAGCAATACCACTGTGTACAGCCGCCTCTCGAATTCTTTTACAAGCTGTTCCGGATGGCCTCAATATAGACGAGATAAAAGAGGATATTGCTAAAGTCCCCGGAGTGGCAGGTTGCCATGAGTTGCATGTATGGCAATTAAGCGACACGACCCTGATTGCGACAGTCCACATCACGGTCGACTACAAGACCGTGGAAGGGAGCCATCAACAATACACGCAGCTAGCTCGGGTAATCCGTGAGTGTCTTGCTGCTTACGGGATCAGAGATGTGACCATCCAGCCCGAATTTTTCGCAAGCTATCCAGACGGCAATTAATGAAAAGGACAAAGTCTTCGCATTGGCCCGCCAGACTGACGCTTCCATCGAGTAGCGAAGTTGTCGGAAGTTCACTGAAGCGCGATAGAGCACTTAAAAGACGTATGATCTGAAACAGCGACCACCGCTGTCACAAATTGTATCTAGCGTTTGCCTTGAGGCTGTGTGAGATAGTGATGTGTGCTCCTAGACCTTAAGATCCGGAGCAGAGCTGGACCAAAACCATCTACGTACATTAACCGCTCTACACCACCTTTTGTCCTATCATCGGATCCAGTGCACATTCAACAGTAGAGCGACTGTCAATGCTGAATATGCTAACCAATTTCTTCTGCTCAGTTTCAGTACTGCGAAATCAGAGTTTGGTGATTGGGTCTGGCCTAGTGGTTGATCAAGGTTAGGCGGCTGGCATTGGCAACCCCTCCAGCTGCTTCCTAAAAATTTGGGTCCTGCTTAGGACATTGCAACATTTACAGGGCTCAAAACAAATCGTACCTCCTAACTTTGGAAAGGGCTTCGGGGCGGGTCGGTGAAGCCACATGCCAGCTCGAGCCTGTGCAATGCTTTGATTAGTGCAGCCACTCAAAGCCTCAGCTTGTCAGACGGTAATTTGTGTCGCTCATTGCACCATAGACGAAAAGGTTTTCGTAATATGCATTGTTTGAAACAAGGACCAAATTATAGGACCCGTCGAGCTCAGTGTCACAGCGCTTGATGTCCCAAGTCAGGAGTACTGAGCCGCTCAAGAATACGTGGCCTGGCTTGGCCAATATTGCTTGTGCCCTGGTAACGTGCGCTCGCGTGCCCCTAGATCGCTCAGGAATTGTTGACGAGGAAACATAGATATTAAGAGCACCAGACTCGCCACTCAATGAGACCTTCTGTCATTTACAGCTGTGTTGTTCATCGCTCACTCGCGCATCGTTACTGAGCCTTTAAAGCATTTATCGTCGAGACCGCCATGCGAAATTGGACATCTCTCGCTTCATTGGTGCAGAAGCGAAAAGTCAGGCTTATCTTATCGTACGATCAGACTCTAGAATGCTTTTTCTTCGATACTTTCTAACGATGAACAGCTATGCCTTTGATTATGCATTGATAACGTACAGGACCCTCTAAGATGCTTCCCATCGAATATTACTAATATGCTTATCCGTAGTACCCTTGCAATACTCTACGCTTTTCTTGACAGGATCATCACACCATATGCGCAGCACTTCTCTATGAACGATATAGCGCTCCAAAACCCAAAGGCAGATCCCGAAAAAGTACCTATGTCGATGGCAGTGGTGTACTCCTCTCTGTGTCCTGCGGCTATCATTTTCCTCTACACCTTGGCTATTGATGGTAATTTCAACTACTCGCAAAGACGCAACGCCCGCGAAGATCAAATTTCATGGCATGATCGTCTATGGCAATTGAACTGCGGTATTCTGGGACTATTCTTAGCCCAAGGATCAGCTTTTGTGATTACTGGATCTCTCAAGAACCTGATAGGGAAGCCGCGACCAGATTTGTTGTACCGCTGCCAGCTTTCGCGGACTGTCCTCGAAGCTGGTGATTCTCCAGGGCCAAATTTTGGCCTTCTCTCACGGGCGAACTGTACGCAGGAGGACCCTTACATTCTACAAGATGGTTAGTTGCCCAGAACAAACGTTTTGATGATACTTTGACGCGTGTAGGCTTCCGTTCTTTCCCCTCCGGTCACGCCTCGGCCGCATTCGCTGGCCTTTTCTATCTCTCACTCTATCTTGCTGCCAAGCTGCATGTCCTCGACCAAAGAGGTGAAATCTGGCGTACAGTAGCCGTTATAATCCCCACCCTCAGTGCAGCAATGATCGCGGGGTCACGACTTGTTGACGCCCGACACCACCCGATTGATGTATATCTGGGTTCTGCGCTTGGTATTCTCTGTGCCTGGGGATCATACCGACAGTATTTTCCACCACTGTCCCACACATGGGAAAAGGGTAGAGCTTATCCAGTGAGATCATGGGGTGCGACACAATATGACACAGATGATGTCGAAGGCCTCCACGAAAGATTGAATGACAACAACTTCAGAACGGAAGGAATGCCTGCTACACCATCTCACCATCTTCATCGAAGGATAGATGATCAGATTGGTGTCGAGCTAGTAGACGGCCCAGACAAGGCATTGGATCATCAGAAGACGCGTGTGATAGTGTGAGCAATTTCAGCTTCGGGACGCCCAGGGTGAGACGAAAGAAGAGCACTTCGTGACCTGCACAAACAGACAAGATTTCCAGCCAACGGCATCTGCAAAAGGCCTCTGAGGGCAGCGTCGTAGGCTTGATCTTTATTCATGGTGATGCGATATCTGTGTGGTTGAATAATAGCTGATAGCTAAAGAGGGTGCGCTAAAGATTTGGTGTGGTTTTACACGGGTGTGGATTTACCAGGGTGGTGGGGTAATGTATAGATAGTCAATAAGTCAAAGCAGGAAATTGCATAATTTGGCGATGTCATGAATACGGGTGTTTCGAGGCTAAAATTCATCGTGTTACTATAAAGTTTTTGATGGAACCTGATACGGCCCTCAAAACACAACTCGAAGTTGACTCCAAATCCAAAATTACGGTCACGTCAGCACATAATCGTGCGATCATCTTGTACATATCACAATGGCTCTGTCGCCAGAGAAGGCTATCATCCATACAGGCGAACTTGATGTGCTGAAGGATCAGCTGTATCTATTGTCATTGAAAAACCAACAAGATCTTGCAGTTGGAAATGTAAAGGAGTTCCACGGTTCTATAAGCTCGCTGAGCGAGTTTGTCTGGGCGGATTTTGCAAGCTGGTGGCTCGATGTTGCTGAACCAGATATCGACGATATCGACGCATTGACTCGAGCATTCAACCTACATCCATTGACCAAACATGACATCTCCAGTCCTGGAATGCACGAGAAGATTAGTTTCTTCTCGCACTACTACAGCATTACCAGCCTCCAATACTGTCCGGACAAAACCTCAGACACTACGCCTGTCCATATACATCTTCTGATATTCAACTCTGGCGTCTTGAATGTGCACTTCTCAGGGTCTTCTTCCACCAAACATTGGCGCACTGTGATGCAGTGCCGTCTGTCTTCGATGTTTGAGGGTCCGCAGATAGTTTGTCTTGATCCTTTAAGTGAAACAACTCACCGCTTCAAGCCATTAGTGCAGGCCGTGAAACTCGAGGCCGAAGCAATCGAAGACTCACTCTTCAGCGCACGCGACGGCCGTGATCTGTGCAACACAACGTTGCAGATCAGCGCTTGCCGCAAGCGTTCACAAGAAGTTCTGCGCCTGCTGTGCAACAAGGTACATATTTTCCAGACGCTAGCGAAGCCGTCTCCAGAACGGTTCAGCGCCATCGGTCGAGAGAATCATTTATACTGGATTGGTCTACGTGATCAAACATTCACCATGATTTCTAATCTAAGTTACACGGAACTGGTTCTCTCGCGGGCACACGCATGCTATCTGGCACAAATAAATGTCACTACCCTTGCAGGAAGCAACCGTGCCCTTGGCTTGTTCACGAGACTCACATTCGTCACAAGTACAACCATTGCCATCTATGGCATTGTCAGTATCTTCAGCATGAATGTGGCTATTCCTGGCATGAACAGTGACACATATCACTTTTTCATTGCCATCTTGGGCATCGTTACTGCAGCTTTGTGCGGCATGATTCTGATAGCGAAGAAGCTACTTTGACAGTTGTTATGTTACGTCGGTTCCCGCATCCGATGAGCACTGATCACGTTCAAAGCGGACAGGCTGTGTGAGTTCAATGCCGAATATGTCGAGCCCAATCATCTTTACCATTGGTTATGCACTAAAACCTTGTCTCGTAACCCACCGGTAAGAGCGGCCGCAGATCGGGTGGGAAGGTGCTGCATGTATGCTGCGGGGTACTCCTAGGGGAGCGGTCTAGTTGACATGGCCACGTTGACCCTTGCTTCAGTCAGAAGGATTCAGTCATTTCATTCATTTATATTGTGCCCAAAGCAAAACTAACACACTTGGCTTCTCTTACTTTCAGCTTACGCCTCGTTCCTTCACAATGGCTTCTGGGCTTGTCAACAAGGTGATCAATCAACTTGGTTCGCAGGGCCAAGGACAAGAACAGAGTAGCAATCAAGGCGGTGCAGGTAATCTGCTGAACAAGCTTTCAGGTGTCATGTCAGGCTCTCAACAGAAACAACAATTCCAACAGGGACAGCATGGTAAGATGCCGATCTAATATCACTGATCGAAATTATTAGCTGATCACATACAATCAGGCTCAAGCTCATACGATGAGAGTGCCGCTCATGGTGGGAACTCCCAACAAACTGGATATGGTCAACGGGTCGGAGGCTATGAGCGCCCGATGAATGACAGTCATGGCAGTCGAACTGAAGGGCCACACGGCAACGACAGCAGATACGGCGGTAACACTGGATATGGGCAGTACATGAGCCAACAGGGCTACGAAGGCTATAACCAGCAGCCTCATGGAGCTTATGCTCAGCAAGGCTATCCGCCTAGGGAATATGGTGAGCATAATGCACGCGGCCATGAGGCTTATTCTCAACCGGCACATGGAGACTACTCCGAGCGAGGTCACGGAGGTTATCCTCAGCAAGGTCATGGGGGTTATCCTCAGCAAGGTCATGGGGGTTATGAGAGAGAGGAGCACGACCGTTACGAACAGCGAGGACAAGGGCGTTATCATTAGCAGAGCCTGCGCTTAAAGTCCAGACATTTCCGCACCCAATATATCTCATCCACCAAACCATGCTTGTGTCGGGAAAAGCAAGATGAAGTCCGCTTGTTCAATACCCAATCCCTTCACTCCTTCAGTCGCAGCATGTTGATCCTTCGCAGACGGTCGTGCGACATCCGACACGGCACGTGGGGCCCGTCACAGCGCGTTTGTGAAGGTTATCGTCTACGTTGTCGATGTTCTCGCCTGCGGAAAGGGTACATTGGGCAGGCCCGATCGAAACCATCTCCGGCTGTAACGTCGCTGAGTGAATGCCATACGCATGGAAACACTCATTGACGGTGTTAGCAAGCTGCATGAAGTCGTCAATCGACTTCACAGTTTCGTTGTTGACCATGACATGGGCAGAAGCCACAGCCTTTTCTTGATTAAGGAGCCATATGTGAAGGTCATGAATGGCAAGGACGCCAGGAAGTGTTTCGAGATCGTGTTTGACGTCGTCAGGGTCGACTCCGCCCGGCGTGCTTTGCATTAAAATGCTGCCTGATCTCTTCATCAGCGGTAAAGACGAAAGTATGATCATTGCAGCGATGCCCATACTGACGGCGGGATCGGCGTAGAATCGCGCTGCGTATGACGTTTTCCAGATAACAGCCGCAGCGATGATCACGCCGATATTGTTGGCGGCATCGCCCATGATGTGGAGCAGGACACCCATAATGCCGAGATCGTGCCCGCTATTCTGGCTCTTATGTTGTTGGTCTGATGATCTCTCGTGTCGGTGGGCTCGATGTTGGCTCATGCTTGGAACGCGACCTCGAAAATCTACAGAAGACGCCTTTGTCCCCTCATCGTGCGAGTGTTCGTGAAGAATAGTGGCACTGAAGATATTGAGCGCTAGACCGACGCAACCGATGATCAAGACAAGCTGGGGTTTCTGAACGCCTGTGTATCGAAGTCAGTATACCTGATCGAGACTTGTAAAAGCTCTTGATACGCACGTTCAATAGACACGAACCGCTCGATGGACTGGAGCAGAATGCTCACGCCAAGACCAAGTAAGAACACGCCGTTGAAGAAGGCCCCCAGGAGTGTGGCTCGCTGCCATCCGAATGGCAGCACCTTGGGAGCATCCCCACGCTCTGACACCTGATACTCAACGTCAGAAGTTATGGGAACAAGCCGTGAATCGTCCGCACCTTGAACGCGACAAACGCTACAACGTATCCGACGAGGTCGGTTAACTGAACAATGATTAGTTAAACGTCCCCATCCAGCTGTCGATATACCGGCACGCACGTAATGGAAAGCGTCTGCCACCAGGACAAGTGCTCGTGTGTAGAACCCCACTGAATTAGAAGACATAAATGTTAGCGAAAGTCAAATGGTGTTGTTACAGGTTGCACCTGGCCATACCAGCAATCTCAGCGAGGAAGAACGAGAATGAAATCGAAATGATTATAAGCAAGCGTTGCGACTTGGTCAATTTGTTAATGGACATAGCGGAATCTGGTCTCAGTGGTGTTGTTGACCGAACGAGGAACAAAGATATGAGAATTTGGTCGGAGGCGCGACAACCGCCGTCTGCATCATAGACAGTTGTTGTGCTGGAATGTGGTAGAAAACGACAGCTGTGCCGGAAATCTCTGAAACCCTGGAAATTCAACGCGACCCCTAACTGTTGCGCTTTGCAGCTTTGCGGAAACGCGCGGTGTGGGAAAACGGCGAAAAATTAGGCTGTGAGTCTGCAGCAACGCGAATGGGTCCAGACACTGCCGTAAGCAAGTGCGGCGACGGTGTCGCACGCTTTGGCCATGTGTGCCACCTCTGATTCTCCAAACGATGGTGGACGCTGATGGCCACGATGTGCCCCATTAGCCTAAAACTTTGCACCCGGCCAAATACGTCAGACCCACGAAAGCGTTGAAATGACTGTGTTTACTTATGGTAATTGTATCGTTCTGAAGGATGTGTTTCGGTTTCTAGAACTTGGCACCGCGGTGGTCTCAATGGGCAACGAGTCGGAGATGGATCGGAGCATGGGAGAGGCCAAGGATGTCGATTTTGTTGGCTAAAGTACGACTAGTGGAAAGTTGTGACCCGGAGTATAGCATCCCGAAATATCGGTCACTTTGCAGGTGGCATTCTGTTGGTGCAACCAAAATTTACCAGCCAAATGCGCGAATAATCTAGGAATGCCCGTAATCTTTTGTGAACATTTGAACACAGGACCGAGATGTGCACTCCGGTGAAAGAAATCGATCATGTTGGATGTTGGAAATATCGGAATGGGGTAGCGAACTCTCTTTTCAGCGACTGAGGTTCAGCTTCCCGTTATCGCGCTAGCCCAAGAGACGTGTGCGAATAGTAGTAATGTTCTCCAAGCGGAGCGAATCCTTGTTTGTGCTAAAAGTATCAGTGTGAACGAGTCACTAGGCGGTGCAGGAATCAGGACGTGAGATGATCGATCACTGGATTCGCCAAGCCCAAGGTTACGTGTTCTTCGCTTTGACCTACCGTTTTTGAATGAACACCAAGCTGAGCTGACTGGCTGGACCTATGGACTTCAAACCGACGGCAAGGAAGGATGAGGACTCTTTTGATCTGCAACAACCTACCGTCGGAACTCATGATGGCTTCGTCTGAGCCTTTGAACACCAACAACATAATAATGACTGAAAGTCAGGCTATAGGCAGTGATGCTGTTTGCCACGACGGTTGCTGTGGCAGCCCTTCGTCCCAAACTGCGGCATCGGTCGCGAACGAAAAGCGAAGTGTTGATACCTTATCCCCGGATCGATGTAGTGTCGACGACGTTTGTGACGGTGAGATATCTCGTTTGTGTTCAAGTTGGACTGTGTTGACGCCCAGTCACAGTGAGTTGCATCAAGACTGCCGCCGCTATCGAGTGTTCTATTGTCTGTGCTGCAGAGGCGGAGAAGCAACTTGCTCACAATGGGTGTGCACTCGCGCCTTCGCACGAGGCATCCCATGAACATGCCAAATGTTGCAGTATACCAGATCTTCAGGCCGAAAAATCGGATCATGGCCAGAACCAACATCTTCATGCCCACGACGCAGATGGCAAACATCTCGATGCACCCTGCAATGACCACTTGAGAGCTGCAATGGACAGATACACCACTTACCTCGAGACAGCGCGATGCATTTGTCGCAGCATCCTCAAGTCGGCAGGCGTTCAGCCGAATTGTTCCTCCCAGCTCGGAGCTCGATCGGATGATGCACCTAGCTTTCCTACCAAGCATCATCTCAATCTCAGAGAGCACAAAGCTGCTCTGAAGCGTCTTCGTGCACAATCAGCCGCAGAGAACTTAGCTCACCATGAACATATCAAATGTTGCGACAGTCGTGGGAGCTCCTTAGACATCGTACGTGAGAGCAAGGGAACCAGGTCACTTGACCTTGAAAAGGCTGCTGGACCTTTACACGTCCTTCTCAACGTGGCGGGCATGGATTGCTCAGGTTGCGCGAACAACTTAACCCGAGCTCTGAGCTCTGTTGAAGGCGTCGGCGGCGTCAATGTTGTTTTTGTGAACGGGACAGCGGAATTTGACATCGACACCAAAGTCGTAAATGGCGAGGATGTGATTCGTCGCGCTCAACGAGCGACAGGATACAAATTGACGCCCTTCTCGTCTGATACGCAGGCCCTGGATGTGGTCATGAGTGAGGCAGAAGCAGGGAAGCTTCAGAACAATACTCCCGGAGGCGTTGTAGGGTGTGAGAAGCTTGCCAAGACAGTATATGAGATCAGCTATGACCCTTGCATCATCGGAGCCAGGGACATCATGGCGACCATCGACGCCCAGCTTGCACCTCCCCGTGGCGACAGCTATCTTGACGCGGGAATACGCAAGCTCATCCGGGTGTCCATCATGACGACACTGTCATTCATGTTCACTATTCCCGTCGTCGCGCTTGAGTGGGGTGAGATTGATGGCATACCTGAACATAGCATTTTGATCATTGGGCTAGTCCTGGCAACGATGGTTCAGGCGATCGCAGTCCCAGAATTCTACAAGCCTGCCATTTCATCTTTGGTATACAACAAAGTTGTGGAAATGGACATGCTTGTGGTCATCAGCATCACCGCTGCCTATGGCTATTCAGTCGTGGCATTTGGTCTTGTCTTCGCTGGTGTCGATCTGGAGACGAGTCCGTTTTTCGAGACAAGTACCTTGCTCATTTCGCTGATTCTTTTCGGAAGGCTTTTGGCGGCCTGGGCACGTAAACGTGCCGTCAAAGCGGTTTCTCTGCGATCTTTGCAAGCGTCGACAGCCACATTGATCGATCAGCCGACAGGTGAATCTCGCAAGATTGATGCACGGTTGCTTCAGTTTGGCGATGTGATCCTCATTCAACCCCACTCTCAGATCGTGACTGACGCCGACGTACTGAACGGTACCAGCGAGGTGGACGAATCAATGCTCACCGGCGAGAGCGTACCAGTATTCAAATGCGCTGGCAATTCAGTCGTCTCCGGGACCATCAATGGCGACGGGACACTGACAGCTCGAGTGGCTCGGTTGCCTGGGAAGAATACCATCACCGATATTGCCAACCTCGTCGAAAAAGCCCAGAGCTTGAAGCCTCGTATCCAGGACTTAGCTGATAAGGTGGCTGGATACTTCATACCCGTGGTGTGTACAGCAGCTTTGATTGTTTTTATCGTATGGATCGTGGTAGGGTTGAAGGTTCGAAACCAGTCAGCCGGTGGCGCCATTGGGACTGCTATAGGATACTGTATAGCTGTCTTAGCTGTCTCTTGTCCATGTGCGCTGGGTCTGGCAGTTCCGATGGTGCTTGTGGTTGCCGGTGGCGTCGCTGCTCGGGGAGGTGTGATCATCAAGACTGCCGATGTCATCGAACGCGGGTTCAAGGTCACGGATGTGGTCTTTGACAAAACAGGCACTTTGACCCAGCCAGAGCTCGAACTCGTACAGGAAGTGATTCTGCCCACAGATCAAGCCGACCAAGAAAATGTTCGTAGCTTGGTCATGTGCATGGCCAGCGGCAACAAGCATCCAGTGTCCCAAGCAGTGGCAGCATCATTGAAGACCCATGGTACGCCTTTTGTCGAAGTGAAGGAGCTTACCACCATCCCGGGCTGTGGAGTTCAAGCGGAATGGCAAGGGAGGATCATTCGAGCTGGCAATGCCAAATGGCTCCAAATTGATCAGCAACCTAAAGTCATCAATTTCGCAGCTCGAGGACTGACCATGCTCTGCGTCACTATCAACGATGAATTGGTTGCCATGTTTGGTCTCAAGGCTGTACTAAGGGTGGGAGCGGCCAGTGTGGTTCAAGAGCTTAACCGACGTCAGATCGCGGTACACATCGTCAGCGGCGACGCGACTCAAGCCGTTCGCACTGTCGCCAGAGACCTCAATATTTCCATTGAGAATGTTGCAGCTGAAAGAACCCCCGCAGAGAAGCAGGAATACATCCGTCGATTGATGGACAGTGGTAAGATTACCTTGTTCTGCGGTGATGGGACGAACGATGCCGTCGCTGTCGCTCAAGCCAATGTCGGTGTTCAAATCGAGTCCTCGTCGGATGTGACACGTGCCACCGCTGACGTTATCCTGCTTCGCAACCTTGATGGGGTGGTCAACTTACTCGATGTTTCGAAGGCGGCTTTCCGGCGGATCATTTTCAACTTCATTTGGTCAGCCATCTATAATGTGCTTGCGATATTACTTGCAGGAGGTGCATTTGTCAAGGTTCGGATTCCACCAACGTACGCAGGCCTTGGTGAGGTCGTCAGTGTCATGCCTGTCATCATTACCGCGTTGACAATGCCGAAGGCGAAGCGGGGATTCGGAGGGGTCCTCAACTGAGATTGCTCCCGTCTTGACTGTTCCACATGGGATAAAAGGTATGGTTTAACGTTCCTGAGCTTGAGGACTCATGCTTGTCTGGTGGTCAGTTAGTTCACAAACAGCCGCTCACTGCCCTAACCGGACAGCAACAAGGGGGCTTGGCCATACTCGTTCTCTTTATTCGCATCGCATTTACATTTTCTTTTGTGGAGAAACCCAGATGATTTCAATTCTCAAAGTGCCGGACAAAATGTCGCGCATGAGCAGATATTCTTTAAAGATGGATTGAAGTTTAGATTGTACATTGCGAGTAACCTGCTTCGCCAAGTCCAAAAATGAGGACCTTAGAAAAGGAAAGTGCATGACGGCATATGTTAAAAATTGCGCTCAATGTGCAAATGCCCAACCGTGGTAAACTGTCTCCTTGATGGGTGTCTTCTACGGCTGTTGCTGCTTGTTCCCCTTGGGCGTCTTCGGTGGACGCAGTCGCCTGTTTGGTACCCATTTTTTTCCGGCGTTGAAACACGCAGCTTTATTTTCGTCCTGGGGTGATCCAACTGCAGGGATAGTTCATCTGTGAGGATGGTAGTAGGTTGGCCGTTGTGTCAACGCATACCTTATCTGGAAGCGCAGTCCTCCAAATCAACGTCGAGGGTTGACGGGCTACTACAAGTGCTGCAAGAGGAACCTGATATACCTGGACGTCGTGCAACGCGCAAGCATTGTGGTTGGAAAGGTAGTCAACCAAAGGAATACGTTCGCCGTCAACCTCTACAAGCACTGCTGGGCAGCTTATCACAAGGACAACGGCCTCCAGGTTAGGCCAGAGGACGACGTGGTGGATGGGGGCCGGCGCAGGCCTTATATACCACTGTACTGTCGATATTGACACCACGGTTAGCGTGCAAATGGGCATATCAACACCTGAATGTAGCGATAGCATACTATTATCAATGTGCAAATGCACTCTCGTGTCGCAGTAGATTTTGGTGGTACGCCCTCCTAAATTACGGGGTATGTGGAGACGCTAATTGTCCAAAATTGTACGTGTGGAGGAGAAATAGTGGCTGCGCCAAGCACTTGTGGTTTCCCATGGAATTTTGTGGCTCAAGTTTGCTATGTTCATCTACTCTCATTCTCAGCGACGAACGCCACCATTACCAGCGGCACGGACGTAATGAATACAGGCAGTGGTCCCATACCTCCGGTAGACACGGTTAAACTAAACGATAATGAAGTACCGGCACAAGTCGACAACCCCATTGCTCTGCACCTCCACCTTTGGCCTGCGCTCAGTATTGCTATATAGAATCCGTGGGGCACCTCATCATCTATCCTGGGACAGGACAAGCGTGCATGGCTCGCTGGCGCAATCTCGATCTTGTTCGCGCAAAATAAGATTCGTGATGCAGAAGACCTTGAATGTGTATTAGAGCAAGCCATGGGTGAGGAATTCGAAGTCGTGGTCGATGACGGATCTTTGGAAGACGTCGCTCGGAGGATCTATACCGGGAGGATGCAGATATTACAGGGCAATACGAGCGACTTGGTAAGGCTAATGGGTATATGGGAAGAGAAAGAGCGCAAAGGAGATATATAATGGCAAACAGTGGACTGCTCACAACCTTAGTTCCGCCGCAGAGCCTCCTGCCTGAACCCGACTCCAGGTAACCCACTTCGCAAAAGCAGACTGCTACAGACGACGCTGACACTGCTCAATGCCATAGCCAAACTTGCCCATACCGGGTCAAGCCTGACATGACCATCGACATTCTTTATCGAATACAAGACTCCCGCGGCCACGGGTAAAGCGACAAGGTTGTAGACCAAGGCCCATCCGAAGTTGAACTTAATTCTCCTGAAAACCGCACGGCTGAGATCGATAAGTGTTAGAAGGGAGTCCAAGTGGGACGAAACAAGAATAAAGTCAGCTGACGCGATGGCGATGTCCGAACCAGAGCCAATTGCAATGCCTACGTCCGCTATACTCAAGGCAGGAGCGCCATTTATACCATCTCCTACCATGGCGATTGTTGCTCTCTGTGCATGTTTGCGAGTTATCCCAAAAGCGTTGCGGGACTTGCTTTTCTGCTGAGACTTCTGGAGGTATTGAATCTTCTCAACTTTCTGTCCAGGTAGCACTCCTGCAATGATATTTTCCCCTTGGCATTCCAACCGTGTCGCCCACGGCAGTAGCTGTCGTTGGATTATCTCCAGACATCATCCAGACATCCATGCCTCTCCGCTCCAGCGCGTCAACTATTGCAAAAGCTTCTGGTCGAGGTGGGTCTGAAACAGCGCAGATCATCACCATTTTCCATGCTGGAGACACATTTTGGCCCGGTTCGCAAAGGCTTATATCGCGCGGAGAAGTGTTTATCGCAACCAAAGCGATCGGTTTCCCTTGAGCTTTCCAGGTATTAATAGTTTGAACGATGTGGACCGGAATATGGACGTTGTAGTCAGCCATTAGACTCTCGTTACCAACAAGGACCAGCACGTGCTCTTTTCTCATAGACTTGGTTGTGAAAGCGCCTCTCATGCCTTCCCCCGCGATCTCTTCGGTATCTCTCGCCTCTACTTCTCTCATCTCATTAGAATCACAGAATGAGACCAGAGCTTTCGCAATAGGATGGCTGCTGCTCTCTTCCAACCTTTGAACCACAGCCCGAACCAGGCTGTCATCTTCATGAGACACAAATTCATAGTCTGTGATCACAGGCTCGCCACCCCGTGTCAACGTGCCGGTCTTGTCAAAGACGATACGATCCAGTCCCCTGGCTTCTTGAAATGCTTCCCCTCCTCCCTTGACGAGGATCCCATTCCGGGCGGCCAGCCCACCACCCACGAAGAGAGCCGTCGGAGCGGCAAGAGCGATCTCACAAGGACAGGCGATGACGAAGACAGCAATCGCAAATTGCAGCGACCAAAGAAGCCAACCCCCTATACCAACACCTAGATAATCCCGCGGAAGCGCCACAGAAAGGCCGAGACTGAGCCAAATGATCCAAATGGAAATAGCGCACAATGTGACCGCAGGGACGAAATAGCTAGTAAGGAGATCGGCCAGCCTTTCGACCGGTGCACGTCGTGTTTGCCCTTCCCGGACGACCTGCATGATCTGGTCTAACATCGTCTCTCCAGAAATGCCGGAGATTCTAATAGATACTGCGGGGTCTTTGTTGATACTGCCGGAGAATATTTCGTCGCTAACTGACTTTCGCACAAGCTTAGACTCTCCTGTAAGACTGGACTCGTCAAACTTCGATTCACCTTCTAGGATAACTCCATCACAAGGTGGGGAGCCACCATGGGATACTTTAACGATGTCGCCAAACTCTAGTACGTCCACGGCGACATACCTGGTCCGTTGCTCGTGATAAAAATTGTGCAACCGGCTGCCGCCCGAATATGGATCAACTAGGATAGCTTCTGATGGACGGAGCTTCCCCAACATTGTAACAGCATCACCTGTCTTAGATCTACTGTATGCTTCGATCGACTTTCCCAGAAGAATAAACATCGTTAGGAAAACAACCGAGTCAAAATAAGCCGAGCCGCTGTTCTCTGACGCCATATATGATGAACGCATCGCCGCCATGACTAGTCCCACGACAGATGAGATGTACGCAATTGATGTACTCAAGGACATTAGCATATTCATGCTCCCGAAACGGTAGAACCTTTGAAGGACTGGCGTCGGGCTCCTGCGCCTCCACATTGCTTGAATCTCCTTCAGTGCACGGCGATGGAAGATGTCCGCGGCAAACAAGTAGACTGGTGTAGCTGTAGCCATGAACAAAAGTGCCCAATCCACTCTCTTAACTTGACCAGACCACACTGGATGCATCAGAAATTGACGTACTCGATTTTGAGATGGAGCAAGGCTTCCGAATGCAATAGCAATGATAAAGGTTGGAATGGCAACCGTGACTGAGAAAGCGGTTCGAAGCCAAAGACGTCGCTGCTCGCGAACGTGTATCATCCGCGAACGCTCTTCCAGGGTGGGAGACTGGTAGATGGACGTTTCCAAGGTAGGGCCCACTGTCGAGATGGACGCAAGGATACGTCTAATGGTGAATTCTGGTGCGTCGGGTAAGTAGCTGACCTTCACAATCGGGTCGGCTATGCTCAATGGTTTTTCGATGGTTAGTCTCTGGCCAAATTCTTCCAGAGAGTTGTGGATTCGAGAAGGGCAATGGTCGCAAAACATTCCAGTAACGCGTATTGCGATGACTCTTCTCCCCTTGACTTGATGTTGGGCCCGCTCCAATTCAATCATGTCATTCAGCGTGGCGTTGTACCCAACATCCTCAATAGTGTCCGCGATTGCTTGCAGATTATCCCTACCCTCAAACAGTACCGTAGCACTGTTTGAAATGAGATTAATATCGACACGCTTTACCCACCCATGCTTCTGAAGTGCTTCGGTAATGTTCCCAATGCAGGTGCTGCAGGTCATTCCACCCACGGCATATGATGCTCGTAATGTGTCACTTAATCGTTCAGACCAAGTCTCCCGCAGAGGATTAGCTTCATCAACGCGTTCGAGTGTTGCCTCATATCCGCCGTCTTGTATGGTCTGGACGATGTCTGCCAGGTGCTCTCCGCCCACGACCGTGACAACCGCACTGTTTGTGAGGAGGCTGACGTTGACAGACCGTGACCACGGCTTTGCTTCGAGGGCTTCTGAAATCTTGCCGACACAGGTGCCGCAGGTCATTCTAACAATGGAAACAGTCACTTTCGTAAGCTTCGATGAGGGCAGAGAGTCGATGACCACGACAGGTTCGTTCACCGCACCTGCAGACACAACGCACCTAGCCACCACCGCGTTGAACTTGGCCAATCTTTCTGCATCTTTTAGAGAATGATCAGCTTTCTCACTTGTCTCCGCACGGCAAATATCACAGCGACCAAGATGTGTGTCTCTCTTCCTCTTTTCCACTTCAGAGTCCGGCTTGCTGCGCATTCTCCATCTCTCTACGACTTGTTCGAGCCAACCATCCTGCTCTTGCAAACTCCTCTCAATTTGGGAGTCACCGCTTGGACCAATGTTGGCTGTTGTATCTCGAATGACATTGTATATCTCAAACCCGGCTTCGTCGAGCGCTGTAGATATAGCTGATTCGAGCAGCGATGGACGGTGGCGAACAGGGACCGACTAGGAGAAAGCAGAAGGGTAGATCAAAGATGGCCTTGGGCAAAGTTTGGAGAGAGCATCTTCGATGTTTATTATACACGAGGGACAATGAAGATTGGATATCAGGAACGTTGTGGTTCGAATCTGAGAGTCAGCACTAGATCTTGCAGTGGGATCCAATCATTTTGAAGCGTGACAGTGTTATGTGGTGAGTGAGGTTGTATCAACTTGCATCTATGTAATGGGAGAAGATTTACCATAGGTTTTCTGAGCGATGATCCGGTGAAGAGGGAGGGATAGACTTACCTTTCTTCGGCATAATATCGCGTCGATCATGTGCCTCCCACTGCCGATGCTTGCAGTCGCCCATAGACTTGGCATTTTTCGGCGTCAAACGCACCCTCCCGTTCGATTTTTACTTTTCTTTGGACAAAATGGACACGGTCACGTGTTACAAAGCTTTTGCCTAAATTTAAACGTCATAACCTCCCCCCACCGTCATCATCGTCTTCTGCTCTCAATCAACTTCCAAACGATTCATCTAATTACTTGCCCAGCATTTCTACTACCTTCAGGTATGGCATCTGATCGAGCGGCTCTTCCCGCTTGCAGGACTTGTAATCCCGCTCACGCTACCTCTCACCCGGATGTAGCAGCGTTGCATTGCTGTGACGGTACGGCAATCCTCCAACCTTCACTAATGATTTGATTCTGACGCTTCAATCAAACAGACCGCTGCCTCGAACAGATTGCACTTCAGCAGTGTGATCTCCAATGCAACAATACCGAAACTCGAGCAAGGAGTGCCGACAGTTACGAAGAAGCCTCCTGCGATAGGCCTGACCCGTCCTATCCAACCACTATCGCCGCAAATATTTCCGCAGAGCACGCGCCTTCTCCGTCACCTCGTCAAAGCCGCAAGCGCAAACATGAAGCATGTCTTACACATTCCCGTAGCGTACGTGAGCGCTACGGCACAGTCCTCGCAAGGTTTGGATGTATCTGCAAGGAGCTCCTCGCGAGGCATCTCGAGCCTTGCTGCAAGCAGGAACGACCTGCACAACCTCGGCCTTCGACGTTGCATCCTCAGAATCATGCTCTATCTTCTTCCTTGCAGCAGCCTCTCGGTGATAAGGATGATTGTGGTAATCACACCAGCTACAGAGACGGCAGACTCGATGTCCAGCAGGAAAAAACCCAACTTAATACGTTAGAGTGTGCGAAGAGTCTCGGTGGAAATCAAGACGGCTGCTGTGATAGTGGTTCAAAAAGGGACTGTCGTGCCACGTTAAGGACAAATAACCCGCTCGTGACTGAGCGCGGCGGTCGTTGCGGCTCCAAAGATACTTGTCCTACAGTTGGGAAACCAATTTGTGACAACAAGAAAAGAGATTGTTTGGTTAAGGAACAAGATGCCTCTTGCTGCGCTTACAAAGTTGGAACTACGCGCACTGCCCAATGCAGCGATGATGGTTGTGGGAGTCTTCCTTCAGGTTGTGCGCTAGAAGTCTCTCAAGTCGACAAGTGTTCAAAGGGTGATTGCTGCAGTGGCTCTGGTACTCATACGGTGCTTAGCATTCCCACTATGGAGAAAGTCGAGGAAGCAGCGGTATATGACACCGACATCGAACAGATGCCTTCGAACCTTCAACACGTCATTTTGGACGTGCAAGGACTTACATGCACCGGCTGCGAAACGAAGTTATTCAGATCCCTCCAAGGAATTCCTGGGATTCATCGTCTTCAAACTAGCTTGGTACTTTCGCAGGCCGAGTTCGACCTTGACGAAAAGGCCGGTTCCGTGGACGAAGTGGTTAAGTCGGTTGAAAAGACTACTGGCTTTGGTTGTCAAAGAGTAAACAATGAAGGACAAGAAATTGACGTCCTTGTGAGCGGCGATGCAAAGACCTTCGTTGGCCAAAAATACCCTCCCGGCGTCCTCCAGATGACGGCCATCGGGAAACAGATCGTACGAATCGTATACGATGGTAGGATCGTCGGAGCGCGAACGCTTCTCAACGAATGCTTCGATACTCCACTTGGGCTTGCTGCACGCCGCTCCTCTTCGGAGATGGAAACTGGAAGAAAACATGTGCGAAACATGGCCTGGACCACCTGTGTGTCAATTATTCTGACCATCCCCGTCCTTGTCATGGCCTGGGCCTCACTTCCTCATCGTCCTATCGCCTATGGAAGCGCCTCGTTGGCACTTGCGACAATAGTGCAATCTGTTATTGCCGGACCGTTCTATCCTAGTGCTTTGCGGGCTCTCATATTCACTCGAGTAATCGAGATCGATCTACTCATCGTCCTTAGCACCTCTACGGCATATATCTTCTCTATCGTCTCTTTTGCATTTATGGTGGCTGGACACCCACTCCCCACCGAGCAATTCTTCCAGACTAGCACCCTCTTGATCACATTGATTGTGCTAGGACGATTAGTAAGTGCATTTGCGAGACAGAGGGCGGTCGAATCAGTGTCCATCAGGTCCCTTCAGGCAGAGACTGCCACCCTGTGCACTGCTGACGGGCTTCATGATGAGCCAATCGACGTACGACTACTCCAGTATGGCGATCATTTTAAAGTCACACCTGACTCTCGGATTCCGACAGACGGTGTTGTCGTATCGGGTTCGACTGAAGTTGACGAGTCTATGGTGACAGGAGAATCCATACCCGTGGAGAAATATCCCGGTTCTCCTGTCATTGCCGGATCATTGAACGGCTCCGGGGCGATTGTCATCCGTCTAACACACCTGCCTGGAGATAATACCATTAGTACCATTGCCACCATGGTAGACCAAGCCAAGTTCTCCAAACCGCGGACTCAGGAGATTGTTGACATTGTTGCGAGCTATTTCGTACCGGTTGTGCTGGCGCTCACCATCATAACCTTCACCGTTTGGATTGCTGTCGGTATTGCCGTGCGACATCAAAAAGGGGGACCGGCAGCGGTAAACGCCATAACACACTCACTCTCGGTCCTCATAATCTCCTGTCCTTGTGCAATCGGCCTTGCCGTACCCATGGTCATTGTAATTGCTGGAGGAGTCGCGGCAAAACATGGCGTCATATTCAAGTCGGCAATTACTGTTGAGATCGCACGAAATACGTCTCATGTGGTCTTTGATAAAACCGGCACGCTCACGCAGGGCCAGTTGTCGGTGATGGAGGAGGTATATTTCGGTGAAGATCAGGACCATGCTGCGTCTGTTGCTCTAGGTTTAACCTGTGATAGCAAACATCCCGTCTCTGTTGCCGTGTCGGCCTATCTCAAAGACAAAGGTGTTCGTGCTGCAAGGATCGACAATGCCAAGTCGATTACCGGAAAGGGCGTTCAAGGGACGTTCGATAGCCAGGCGGTACGCTGTGGCAACACTCGTTGGCTCGCAATCGATGGACGTCCCGAGGTTAGGAACCTTCTGACGCAAGGTTTCACGGTGTTCGCCGTGACAATGAATGAGGAACCCATTGCCACCTTTGGTCTTTCCGACTCGCTCCGGCCTGACTCACAATTTGTCGTCAACGAGCTCCAGAAGCGCAAAATTGCTGTCTCAATCATTAGCGGTGACGATGTTGGAGCCGTTGACGCCATTGCAGCTCAGCTCAATATCCCGGCAAGCCATGTTCGAGCCAGATGTACACCTGGTGATAAGCAGGAATACCTCAAACAACTTAGGAGACATGCTGCGGAAAAGGTACTCTTTTGCGGCGATGGGACCAACGACGCGGTGGCGCTTGCTCAGGCCGATACTGGTGTGCACATTAACACTGGCAGCGATGTGGCACAGACTGCTGCAGACGTTGTGCTTATGCGTCCTTATTTATCTGGGATTCTGGTGTTACTGGATTTGTCACAGGCAGCATCTCACCGCATCTTCTTCAACTTCGCGTGGGCTTTTGTGTACAACGTGTTCGCAATCCTGTTGGCCGCTGGTGCCTTCGTCAACGTTCGAATCGAGCCTCAGTATGCGGGATTAGGTGAGATTGTCAGCGTCCTACCTGTCATTTTGATAGCTTTGCAGCTAAAGTTCTTCAAAAGACAATATTGACCATCGTGGAGGGCTAAGTTCAGCGGGTCACTACGTGTATGTGCTAGCTATACCTTACACAAGTCTAGAAGTCTCACTTTCATAGTCTCTAAAAGCAATTTCTCTTTATTTGAGGCACCTCGGCCACACTCGAGAATATCACTATCCATAGTGTAAGAGAGTACATGGTTTCATTTGCTGCAGAAAACACGACAATTGTGAGAGATTCGTCCGGGGATGAGAAAGTCGTTCACAGACACCTGTTGATCGTCTCCAAGAAGCCTTTTTCTTCACAGAGCCTTTCGACTTCCTTCGACCTGACTGTTCACGCATTGCCTGGTTATAATTTGCCTGCACGCTCTTTGCCGTCTTGGTCTGTGTAGCTTGCTTGACCTGCTTGCATTTCACTTGCTTCGGCGGCTTGGGTTGATGTGTCGACTGTCTGGACGTCGGCGCCTTCGGGTTCAAGAAGTGATGCGCTTGGTGTCATGTGGCCCTCACCAGTGGAAGCCAGGCTACCGTAAGTGGATATCCGAATTCTGGCAACCTGATGCAGGAAATTTGCTTCGACGAGATCTGCGACGAAAATACTGCCAGCGCGCATTGGACCGACAGGATGTGATGATGAGGGATCGATACCGATAGAGAAGAGGTCGAAAGTTGAGATGAGCGCGTGCTCTTGTGACGTTGTATCACATTTGTCGCCTTGTGACTCTGCTGCGGCATCGATCGTCAACGATCGGTGTCCAAGACCATAATTTTGTGGTACTTGAGCTGCCTGAGATCGGGTAATGTGTGGTAATTCCGAGGGGCGCTGCCATTGCGTCGAGGGAGCATATCTGGCAACTTTGGCAAAGTGACGTGGACGGCAGAGCTTACCGCAAAATGCATATCATTTTCTCAGGTCCGAAAATCTAGATCAGTGTCTCTCTGATGCCCGCAGCTGCACGCGCATTAAATACATCGTCTCTCGCTCCCCTATTTGCCTTTTTAAAGACTCATGGCTAGAGTGCGATTTTTATTGCTGAACAGAACTGTTCGGACTATCCTAGATTCTAATGTTCTCGGGCGATGCTGCTTTGGTCAAATCCCGGATAAGCAGTCAGCCGAATTGCTCACGTGTGAAGTTCTTGCAGTTGGCATCTGCGCACCGTCTGCCGCGAACGCGGACACACTCAACTCGTGCACCACACTTTGTGGTCGTAGCGTTCATCGCGCGCACATTGACGACTTGCATACCGGTCTGGCACTATGTCCATGCTTCCGTGTTCGACTGACAGGATGACGCCGCTCGGAACTAGATGTATCGGGTTCCGCACCATTTCCATGCACAGAATACAATCAAATGCCGTTGTCCGTGCTTTGACAGATGCTACAACCAGAAACGACCCAGGGGATATAGACTTCACATGTACGAGGCTGGGCAAGGCTGCGGATGACTTGGCGCCGAACCTCCCTGCGCGCAACGTTTCCGGCATTGAAGGCTTCTAGGATTTGGAGGCACAGCTCAGACTTGAAAGCTGCGCAAAATCAAGTTCTTCCTTTTTCATAATTTCTCTGCAGCCACCGTCGTTTTGCTTTGTCCTCTGGGACAACTCAGTACATTATTCACCAACTTCTCACTATCTAACAGCCCGCGTCTAGGTGCCAGAAAAGCATTCAAGCATTGATCAAGTCGTTGGAGATCGCTCCAGACGAATGGCGCTCCGTCCACCGCCGCCGCCGACGGGCCATGTCACCACGACTATTCTGATAGATAACGTTCACTGTGCCTCCTGCCTCTTCTATATCCAGGAGGTGCTCAGTAAATTACAGCCATCGCCGCTATCGACTATCGCAAACTATGTATCACACGAGGTTACGATAGTCCATTTTCCCGAGCACTCAGCTGATGACCTGTCTCGAATTTTATCGGACGCAGCGTTCGAGGTCCAGAGTATGCGAACCGAAGATGAATTCGGTCATACTATCTACGAGCAAGATGTAGTCCAGGTTCAGCAAGAATGGTTGGAACAGGCCGCTCAGACGCTGAGCAAACAGGCATCAACAATCTCGTGGGGTCAGACGACAGGACACCCGGGATTGCTAGGCGATGCCAACCATCGGCCCAACGAGAAGCACATGGAGCACTGTGTTGCTTGCCAAAAGTCGTACAAGAAAGTCGAGATGTCTAGGGACGTTATAGTGACTATCCCTAAAGTCCAAAATTTTACAGCCACTCTCAGCATCGCCGGCATGACTTGCGCAGCATGCATCCTCTCCATCAATGAGGGGGTGCAAGGACTCAAATTCCTGGAGGATGTCAGCGTCAGTTTACTTACGAACAGCGCAACCGTTACCTTTGCCGGTCCGAAGGATAACATCGATCAGATTGTTGACAGAATCGAGGACAGAGAATACGGCTGTCACGTTGAGAACATTGTTCAGGTTGGTGGAGTACAGAAAGACAACGAGCAGGCGGAGAGGACAGTCATGATCAGCATAGCCGGCATGTTCTGCGATCACTGCCCACAACGAGTGTTCGAAGCTTTATCATCATCTTTCCCGAGACTTCTCACTGTCGACAAATCACCATCGCACCAGGATCTCGTCATCATAGTCACATATCGTCCTCAACACGGCATCATTACTATCAGAGACATACTGGCCACCATTCACGGCGTTAGCGATCAATTGAAGGCCACGATATACCATCCTCCAACGATTGAAGAGCGATCCCGAGCTATGCAGCTCCGCGAGCGTCGCCGTTTACTCCTGCGGCTTCTTCTCAGCTTCATTGTCGCTATTCCAACCTTCCTCATCGGTGTGGTCTGGATGGGCCTAGTTCCCTCTACCAATCGCGTACGAATATTCTTCCAAGGAAAAATGTGGGCCGGTGCTGATACTCGCGCCGAGTGGGCGCTCTTTTTCCTTGCGACGCCAGTGATGTTCCTCGCGGCCGATGTCTTCCACGTAAGGGCGGTCAAGGAGATCCAAGCATCGTGGGGGCGAAATAGCAAGGTCCCAATTCTCCGAAGATTCTACCGTTTCGGCAGTATGAACTTGCTCATGTCCGCCGGTACATCTGTGGCGTACTTCCCTTCGATTGCTGTGCTTGCTCTGGATTCGCGAAAGACAGGAGAGCCTAACGGGAAGCTATCGACGTACTTCGATGCAGTTGTGTTCTTGACGATGTTCATCCTCGCTGGCCGTTATTTGGAAGCGTATAGCAAAGCTAAGACCGGCGATGCTGTCACGATACTCGGAAAGCTCAGGCCAACGGAAACTCTGCTTGTGAGATCTAACCCAGACTCAGAGGATAGCCAATCATCTCTTCCGGCGACCGACGTTGAGAAAATCAATGTCGACCTTCTTGAATTCGGAGATGTGGTTCGAGTTCTCCGCGGCGCCTCTCCACCAGCCGACGGCACACTCGTCTTCGGCGATTCCGCGTTTGACGAGAGCTCTTTGACTGGAGAGTCTCGCCCCGTCACCAAGAATGCTGGCGATCAAGTCTTTGCGGGAACGGTCAACACCGGTAGACCGATCAGCGTCAGAGTTACCGAAGTCTCAGGCGCGTCAATGCTCGATCAAATCGTCAAAGTTGTTCGTGAAGGCCAGACAAAACGAGCGCCGGTGGAGAGATTTGCTGATATCTTGACCGGATACTTCGTTCCTGTCATCACCCTCATTGCTATATTGACGTTTGTTATCTGGCTTGGACTTGGCCAGGGCGGGGTATTGCCGGACAGTTGGCGAGATACTGATACCGGCGGCTGGGCATTCTGGGCATTGCAGTTTGCCATTACAGTCTTTGTCGCCGCTTGCCCGTGCGGCATCGCACTAGCGGCTCCAACAGCGTTATTCGTAGGTTCTGGACTGGCGGCTCAACACGGAATATTGGTTAAGGGGGGCGGCGAGGCGTTTCAAGAGGCTTCTGCTCTAGACGTGATTGTCTTTGATAAGACCGGCACGCTGACAGAGGGCGGAAACCCAAGTGTTACAAACCATGATGTCATGGCCTCGTGTGAAGAGGAGAAAAAGGTCATCTGGGCAATCGCGCAAGCGCTCGAAGAGTCCTCAAGTCACCCCATAGCTAAGGCTATTGCCGCGCTCTGCGCAGAAAAAAACCGCGCTACCATCATCAACTCTACTATCGAAGAGATACCCGGTCGCGGTCTCAAAGGCTCATTTACCATCCACACATCCACCAATGACACCCGGTACGAAGCTGCCATCGGCAGTGAAACTTTTATCTCCTTGCTTGGCACGGTGGTAAACAATCACCGGCCCAACTCCGTTTCAACATGGAAAACCGCTGGGAAAAGCATCGCCCTTCTGGCGCTGCGTCCTCTGTCCCTCTCAGACGGGGAGGAAGCCGCTTTTAAGCTTGTTGCACAATTTGCTACCACAGACCCGCTCCGCTCTGGAGCTTCTGCCGTACTTTCTGCTCTACGCAAACAGGGGTTGAGCATCTGGATGATCTCAGGGGATAACGCTACAACCGCCACGGCGGTTGGATATCAGCTCGGTATCCCAGCCACCAATATCATTGCCGGTGTTCTCCCCTCCGAGAAGGCTGAAAAGATCCGCTGGCTACAATCTTCCTCCCCTAAACGCAATGGCAAGACCGGGAGAGCCATCGTGGCGATGGTCGGGGATGGCATCAACGATTCTGCCGCCCTCACTGCTGCAGATGCAGGAATCGCCATCGGCTCTGGCTCAGATGTCGCCATCTCAAGTGCCAAGTTCGTGCTGGTGTCTTCAAACTTACACTCCCTCTTGACTCTCATCACGCTCTCGCGCACCGTTTTCCGGAGGGTCAAGTTCAACTTTGGGTGGGCATTGGTGTACAACGTGGTGTTGATACCGATCGCGGCAGGGGTTATTTATCCACTACATGGACATCCAAGACTGAACCCTGTGTGGGCTAGTTTGGCGATGGCGATGAGTTCTCTGAGCGTCATTTGCTCGAGTTTGGTTATGAGGACGAGCATCCCCGTGGTTGGTTATAGGGCTACAAGGGTGGTAGAGTAGAGAAGGGGCCGGGCTAGGGTTTCGGAGTCGAATCATATCATCAGAAGACCACGGTGATGTGATATTGTAGTAGGCCACTCACGCAGCAGAGGACTCTGCTGTGGGCTTGAAGGGTGTCCAGCAGTTGCGGACGCATCCGAGATGTTTTGTCTAGCTGCCTTGAGCTACGTGAGGGCTCAGTCAGGCTCTTGCCGAGGATATCACGTTCAGATTCTTGGCTGCCTCATCAGCGATTAGTCAGATCACAGATCCGCATGCCATTGCAAGACTCATGGCCAAACGAGTCAGAAACGCCTGCAGGAGTTGATGTGTGTGCTCACGACCCAGAATGCCCGATCGATAGCGCCTGGCAGGAGTGATAATCACGAGCTGATTGGATAAAAGTCACCAGAAGCATACTGGCCTATCCCGCCACAGCCGCCACGTGGATTTCACATGGCTCTGTCGGCGCTTGCACAACGTGTAGCAAAGTCAGACCGTTGTACTCGCTGACCATATCTACGGCGAATAAGAGCTCGACGAGAATATCCAGACTGGTCGAGCTTGCTTGCCTTTGGCTCACTGTGTGCCAGCGGTCAAGCTCGACGTCAAAAGATCTAACAGGGTGGTTCCGACAGAGTCGTTGTGGTCATGCATACGCGACAGCGCGGTCAAGGTGGTGTAAGGGCCAATGTCCGGCGGCAGTGGTGTCTCCCACGGCCGCCGATGAACCAGATCTTGGCTCTTCTGCTTAGCGCTCTGGCCGACACAAGCTGTCGCGTCACATTGGAAGGTAGCAGGAACGTTCGGTGTTGACAGAGCTCATTTGAAGATGAGTTACCCTTCTGAAATTGAAGATCCTGTCACACATCTGTGATGTGGTAACAAGTGGGAGACACCTATGTCGTTAGTTCACTCACCACATCGGGATTTTTCCGTTTGGGTTGTTATGTCGCGGAAAGCTTGACCTGAAAGCATACCGTGCGAGCCGAACCTCCGCGCGGTCCGTGTCAGCGGGTGGAATGAGGCGCACTGATGGAGGGGCTTGAATGGTTCCGGAGACGATACACCGATCGTGATATCTGTCAGCGTTTCAGTTCAGAGGTCTCCAGTTTTTGTAGCCATGAGGTTGCTATGGTGCCGGCATGGAGAGACAGACTATCGCGCCGAAGAACACTATAAGCAAAGGGACTTTCTCATTCATGCTATCACACTGCTCCTTGAATTTTTGTATGCCTCCTTAACCATTCCTCGCCCGTTTCGAAGCGCTCCCTCCTGACCAGGATGCCTTCCGCTTCCGATCTCACCCAAGGCAGGGACATTTGGCGACCTAATGCCACGACCTCAACTGTCCATCGCGGGTTTGCTTGTCCACGAACCACTGCATGGTGTTGGGGAAGCTGGAGATGTGACGGCGCGTCTCCTTCTCGAAAGCAATGCTGAGATCGACCGTGATGTCCAAATGGCGCACTTCAAACATGACACGGGATTGAAAGAACCCACACCCGGAACAACAGTCGTCACCGCTCCCCAAGCGAGACAGTACTTTGGCATCCAGCGCGATCTGGGGTGCGATATATGCACGACGGATGGCCTGTAGCAGTGGTCGGGCGTCCTGGAAGCTACAATATATGACCCCCTCACAAGTGTACAGGCCGCGGCTGAGCAGAGGCCGCGGCTGAGCAGAGGCCGCTCGATTAACTCGAATAGAAAAGCCGAGGCCCAGATGGCATTCCGGTACGGTATGAGATTCAAGGTCGTATTCATCGTGAGTTCACACAACCAGGGGAGCTGCG
>Ga0210040_10000294_pt1 | contig 86363 bp, 79 predicted proteins | sample CryGeyCG12114_NA_FD_185462 | JGI IMG/M metagenome (GOLD analysis project Ga0210040, IMG submission 185462) | Groundwater microbial communities from aquifer - Crystal Geyser CG19_WC_8/21/14_NA (SPAdes) (version 2) | ecosystem: Environmental > Aquatic > Deep subsurface > Groundwater | place: USA... | reverse complement strand
GGTTTCCTAAACCGTGTGTCGCCGGTTCGAATCCGGCCGGGGGCACCGCCCCGCCTCAGGTACCACGGGTGCTGAGCACCCGCAGGCCCTCGGGCACGAGGCCGGTGGAGGCCACGGCGTCCAGCAGGCACCGCACGGCGCGGCTGGGGTCGAGCAGCACCGGCGTCACCCCGGGTCGCGCGAGGGCCAGCAGCGACTCCAGCCCGGTCCAGTCGAGGAACTCCAGGCCGGAGAGGTCGAGGGCGACGCTGAGCACGCCCAGCGGCAGGGCCGCTGCGGCCGCCTCGAGCACAGGCGCGGCCGCCAGGTCGCACTCGCCCTCGACGACCACGAGGACGGCGCGGCCGGCGACGACGGTCGTGATCCGGACGGCGGGACCGGTGGAGCAGGGCAGGACGTCGGGCGAGGGCTGGGCGCTCGGGAAGGGGTCCACGGCGAGGCCTGTCGAGAGGAGGTGCGGGGCCGCTCCTCTGGACCCGGCCCCCACCGTACGGGCAGGTGACCGCTGCGACAAGGCGCGCGGTCCGGCGAGCGCGGGAGGGAGGGGCGGGACGCTCAGGACGGGTCGACGACGGCGTCCAGGGCCGCCGACAGCGCCGCCCGCACCCCACCGGCCTCCAGCGCTGCGAGGCCCTTCGCCGTGACCCCTCCCGGGGAGGTGACGGCCCGGCGCACCGCGAGGGTGTCGTGCCCGTGGCGCTCCAGGAGCGCGGCGGTCCCGCCCATCGTCGCCGTCACGAGCAGCGAGGCCTGGGCCGGCGTCAGGCCGCGGCGGATGCCGGCGTCCACCTGCGCCTCCACGAGCAGCGCCCAGTACGCCGGGCCGACGCCGCACAGGCCCCCGGCCGCTGCGAAGACGCCCTCGGGGACCTCCACCACCTGCCCCAGGCGCCCGAACAGCTCCCGCACCGCCGGCAGCAGGCCCGCGTCGGTCTCGTCGTCGGGCGCGGCCATCACCAGGGCGCCCTGGCGGACCTCCACGAGCGTGCTCGGCTCGATCCGGAAGACCGGGACGCCGGGGTGGGCCTCGCGCAGCTGCGCACGGGTGGTGCGCGCCAGGACCGAGACCAGGGCCCGCGGCCGGGCGCCGCCCAGCCCGGCGGCCACGGCGGCCAGCGCGGGCGGCTTGTGCGCCAGCACCACGAGGTCGACGCGCTCGACCAGCTCGGCGTTCGAGGCGAGCGCCTCGCCGCCGAGGTCGGCCGCCAGGCGCTCGGCGCGCCCGGATCCCGCGTCGGTGCACAGGAAGGGCTCGCCCCACCCCGCAGCCAGGGCGCGCGCCATGTTCCCGGACCCGATGAACCCCACCAGCACGCCCCTGACCCTAGGGGCGACGGGATCCGGCAGCGCGGTCAGCCGGACGGCCGACGTTTGATCTGCCCACAGAGTGGTCAACCCCCGGGCCCCTGCAGCCGAACCCCCTGGCATGCCCTCCTCCACCCGCCGCCTGCGCGGCGGCATCCGCTCGCGCATGACCGCACTCGTCGTCGGGGGCGTCGCCACCACCGCCGTCCTGCTAAGCGGGTTCGGCGCGTGGCAGGCCGGGCGCACCGGCGACCACGTCGTGGAGGAGGTCGACGGCCTCACCGACCAGCAGCTGGAGCGGATCACCGACGGGGTCCACGCCGTCGTCGCGACGCAGGCGGACTCCGTCTCCCTCAAGGTCTCCAGCGACCTGGAGGTGGCCCGCGACGTGCTGGCCCGCTCCGGCGGGCTGCGCCTGGGCGCGCAGACGGTGACCTGGACGGCGACGAACCAGGTCACCAAGGAGCAGCAGAGCGTCGAGCTGCCCCGGGCGATGGCCGGCACCACCTGGCTGGGCCAGAACAAGGACCTGGCGGTGACCACGCCCGTCGTCGACGACATCAAGCGCCTGGTGGGCGGGACCGCCACCCTCTTCCAGCGGATGCCCGACGGCAGCATGCTGCGCGTGGCCACCAACGTGGAGACCCTGGACGCCACCCGCGCCATCGGCACCTTCATCCCGGCGGTCGGCGCCGACGGGGCCCGCAACGCGGTCATCTCCGCGGTCGAGGCCGGGCAGACCTACCGGGGCAACGCCTTCGTCGTCAACGCCTACTACGTCTCCGCCTACGAGCCGGTCCTGTCGCCCACCGGAGAGCTCATCGGCATGCTCTACGTCGGCGTCCAGCAGGAGTCCATCCCCACGCTGCGCGCGTCGCTGCTGGCCACCACCGCCGGCCCGCACGGGTTCGTCGAGGTGCTCGGCGGCACGGGCGACCGCGCCGGCAAGCTGCTGGTGACCGAGCGCGAGGGCGTGACGACGGCCGAGGAGGTCACGGACGCCGACGGACGGGCCTACCTGGTCGAGGCCGTGGCCGCCGCCACCGCCCTGCAGCCCGGCGAGCACGCGACCGTCCGCTACCGCGACGCCGAGACCGGCCCGCACACCGTCCGGCTGGCCTACGCGGCCGGCTGGGACTGGGTGATCGCGGTGGACGCCACCGACAGCGACTTCGCCGGGGCCGTGGAGACCGTGGAGAGCGGCACCCGGCGCCTCATGACCGTCCTGCTGGTCGCCGGGGTCGTCGCCGCGCTGCTCGCCATCGCCGTCGCGACCGTCGCCAGCCGCCGGATGACCCGGCCCCTGGAGAAGCTGCGCGACCGCCTGGCCGACGTCGCCGAGGGCGACGGCGACCTGACCACCCGCCTCGACGAGGACCAGGCCGGCGAGGCCGGGCAGCTCGCCCGCGCCTTCAACGCCTTCGTCGCCAAGGTCGCCAGCACCGTGGGCGGCGTGGCGCAGGTCGCCGACCGCCTGCACGGCACGGCCGGGCAGGTGTCCACCATCGCGACCGAGCTGGGCCGGGCGTCCTCGCGCTCGGCGGCGCAGGCGGAGGCCACCCGGGAGGCGGCGGGCCGGGTCGGCGCCCACGTGGCCGACATGAGCCTGGGCAGCCGCGAGATGGCGGCCTCGATTACCGAGATCTCGCGCAACGCGAGCGAGGCGGCGGCCGTGGCCGGCGACGGCGTGCGCACCGTGGAGGAGACCGTCGCGCGGGTGCAGGAGCTGTCGGCCTCCAGCGCCCAGATCGACGAGGTCGTCAAGGTCATCACCTCGATCGCCGAGCAGACCAACCTCCTGGCGCTGAACGCCACCATCGAGGCGGCCCGCGCCGGGGAGTCGGGCAAGGGCTTCGCCGTCGTGGCCCACGAGGTCAAGGAACTGGCGCGCGAGACCGCGGAGGCCACCGAGGACATCAGCCGCCGCGTCGCGGCGATCCAGGACAGCACCGCGGCCGTCGCCACCGCGATGGCCCGGGTCGGTGAGGTCATGGGCAGCATCAGCGGCTACCAGACGAACATCGCCGGCGCGGTGGAGGAGCAGACCGCCACCACCGAGGGCATGCAGCGCCAGATGGACGTCACCGCGGCCGCCGCCGAGGAGATCACCAGCAGCACCGGGGCCGTGGCCGAGGCGGCGGTGACCACCGACGAGCGCTCCGGCGCGGCGCGGACCTCCGCGACCGAGCTGGGCGACCTGACCCGGGAGCTCAGCGACCTGGTGTCGCGCTTCCGGCACTGACCCCGGTCAGTCGGTGGCCGCGGGGCGGGCGGAGACGAGCGGCCCGCTCATCACGCGCTCCTCCCAGCGGGAGAAGCCCACGAGGGCGGGCAGCACGAACAGGGGGAGCGCCAGGGCCATCCACATCACGCAGGGATGAATGTCCCGTTCCGCGCAGCACAAACCCGTTGTTACCCGACCGTGACGCTCGCTCACCGCGGGTCACCCGGGGATCAGCGCGCCAGGCGCTCGACCGCCCCGGCGAACAGGCCCGGCACGGACGCCGCGAAGGGCACCAGACCGGCCCGCACGACCGGTGCCCGCGTCGCCACGACGAGCCCCGTCGTCAGCACCCGGTAGTCCCGGCTGAGCTCCCGCCAGGCCCGCTCGTAGCCGGCCCCGACCCGCGCCACCACCCCGGCGCGCGCCGGGCCCCGGTCCGCGAGCTCCGACGCCGTCCCGCCGGCCACCGCCTCCACCGCGGCGCGCGCCGCGGCCAGCCCCACCCGCAGGCCCTCCCCCGTCAGGGCGTCGACGTAGCCGGCCGCGTCGCCCGCCAGCAGCACCCGCCCCGACGCCCGGGCCCGCACGCGCTGGCGCAGCGGGCCGGCGCCCCGCGCGGCCGTCGTCCACGCGGCTCCGGCCAGGCGCTCGCGCAGGGCGGGCAGCTCGGCCAGGGCCTGCTCGAACCCCGTGCCGCGCCCGCCCTCCACGGCCACGCCCACCTCCCCCGGCCCGACCGGCGTCACGTACGCCTCCGCGCGCCGGCCCCAGTGCACCTCCACGTGCGGGCTCCAGGGGGCCAGCGCGGCGTGGCGGCGCACGCCGTAGCGGCGGCCGTCGCTGCCGGCGTCCAGCCCCGCCAGGCGCCGCACGGTGGAGTGCAGGCCGTCGCAGCCGAGCACCCAGCGCGCCCGCACCTCGCTCGTGCGGCCCGGCTCCTGCCCCGCCAGCCGCAGGCGGACCCCGGCGCCGTCCTGGTCCAGCGCCCGCACCCGCCCGACCTGCACGGGCACGCCCAGGGCGCGGGCGCGCTCGGCCAGCGCGGCCTGCAGCACGGTGCGGCGCACGCCCCGCCCGGGGCCGTCGCGGAAGTCGTGCGCGGCGGTGCGCTCGCCGTCGGGGCCCACGTACGTGATGCCGGTGAAGGCCGCGCCCGGCGGGTCGACGCCGAGGCGCTGGACGGCCGTCAGCGCACCGGGCATCAGCCCCTCCCCGCAGGCCTTGTCCACCGGTCCGGTGCGCGGCTCCACCACGAGGACGTCGAGCCCCGCGAGCGCCGCCTCGACCGCCGCGGCCAGGCCGACCGGCCCTCCGCCGACGACCACCAGGTCGCGGACGGCCGCGCGCGAGCTCACGGGCGGGAGGCCACCAGCGAGCGCATCGCGGCCTCCTCGGCCGGGATGCGGTAGCGCAGCAGGAGCAGGGCGTTGAGCAGGGTGAAGACCACCGCGGTGAACCAGGCGGTGTGCACCAGCGGCAGGGCGACGCCCTCCGCGGCCACCACGACGTAGTTGGGGTGGCTGAGCCAGCGGTAGGGCCCGCCGGTCACCCGCGGCATGCCGGGCACCACCACCACCCGCGTGTTCCACTGCCGGCCGAGCTCGGCCATGCACCACAGGCGCACGGCCTGGGTGACCAGGAGGACGGCGAGCATCGCCCAGCCCAGCGGCGGCACGAACGGCCGGTCGGCGAGCACCACCTCGGCCAGCGCGCCCAGCAGGAGGCCCGTGTGCAGGGCGGCCATCGCCGGGAAGTGCCCCTGGCCCTCCTCGAATCCGCCGCGCTCGAAGGCCCAGCGCCGGTTGCGCGCGGAGACCACCAGCTCGACCCCGCGCCACAGCGCGACCGCGCCGAGCAGGACGGCGTACCAGGTGACGCTGCTCATCGGCGGCTCCTCACCACTCCAGCAGGACGAGCTCGGCGCAGAAGCCCGGGCCCATGGCCAGCATCACGGCCCGCTCGCCGGCCGGGGGCGGGTCGGCCAGGTGGGCGTCCAGCACGTGCAGCACCGAGGACGACGACAGGTTGCCGCGCTCGGCCAGCGAGGCCCACGAGCGGTCCAGCGCCCCGTCCGGCAGGTCCAGGGCGCGCTGGACGGCGTCCAGCACCTTCGGGCCGCCCGGGTGGGCGACCCAGCGCTCGACGTCGGCCCGGTCGAGGCCCTCCCCGGCCAGGAACCCCTTCACGTCGTCGGCCAGGTGCGCCTCCACGACGTCGGCCACCGACGCCGACAGCACGATCCGGAACCCGGTGCCCCCGACGTCCCAGCCCATGACGCCGGCGGTGTCGGGGTAGAAGCGGCTGCGGGTGGCGACCACGCGCGGCCCGTCCAGGCCGAGCGCGGCGGCCCGGCGCTCGCCCAGGAGCACCACCGCCGACGCGCCGTCGCCGAACAGGCCCGAGGCGACGAGGTTGGCCGTGGAGGTGTCGTCGCGCTGGACCGTCAGGGAGCACAGCTCGACGCTCAGCAGCACCGCGACGTCGTCCGGGTGGCCCTGCAGGTGGTCGTGCAGGCGGGCCAGGCCCGCGACGCCGGCCACGCAGCCCAGGCCGAAGACCGGGATCCGCTTGACGTCGGGGCGCAGGCCCAGGGGCCCGACCAGCCGGGCGTCCAGCGAGGGGGCGGCCACGCCGGTGACGGTCGTGGAGAGCACCACGTCGACGTCGGCCGGCGACAGCCCCACCTGGTCCAGCGCCGTGCGCACCGCGCGCTCGCCGAGCTCGACGCCGACCCGCAGGAACGCGTCGTTGGCCTCGGTGAACCCGCCGAGCGGGGCGTACTCCTCCAGCGGCAGCGCGAGGCTGCGGCGCGACACGCCGCTGTTGCGGTGCAGCCGCTGCATCAGCGCGCGGCGGTCGGGGGCCAGGCCGCCGACCGGGGAGACGAGGTCGAGGAGCATCGCGGTGATCTGCTCCTGCGGGTAGGAGCGCTCGGGCACGACGGGGGCGACCGAGACCAGGCGGCTCACCGGCCGGCTCCGGTGGGCGGGGCGGTGGCGCGAGCGCGGGTCACCCGCGCATCCTCACCCCTGCGGGCGAGCGGCGGCGACCCGGGCCGCCCTCAGACCGCTCAGCCCACGGGCCGTCGAGGTGGACGAACCCGCGGGTACGAGGTCGCCGGACCCGCCGGTTCGTCGTCCGCGAGGGAAGGGTCAGGCGGTGCGGGTGCGGCGCGCGGGCCTGGCCGGAGCGGCGTCCGCGGCGGGCTCCTCCGCCGGGGCCTTCGTGCTGGCCTTCCTGGTCGCCTTCGCGGGCGCCTTCACGGCGGCCTTCGGCGCCGTCCGCGTCGCCGCGCGCGCCGGGGCCTTGGCGGCCGTCGTCGCAGGAGCCTTCGCGGGGGCCTTCGCCGGGGCCTTCGCCGGGGCCTTCGCAGGGGCCTTCGGCGCCGCTCGCCGGGCACGGCCCTTCGGCGCCGGCTCGGGCTCCGCGGCGGCGGGCGCCTCGCCGCGGCTGGCGCGGGCGCGCTCGACGCTGCGCTGCAGGGCGCTGAGCAGGTCGACGACCTGGCCGCCCCCGCCGTCGCCCTCGTCGGCGGACGCCGCGGGTGCGCGCACCTGCCCGCTGGAGACCTTGGCCTCGATCAGGGCGTGCACGGCCGCGGTGTAGCCGTCGGTGAACTCGCTCGGGTCGAAGTCGGCGGACAGCGACTCCACGAGGGAGGAGGCCATGGCCAGCTCCTGGGGGCGCAGGGCGACGTCCTGGCCGAGCACCTCGAAGTCGGGCTCGCGCACCTCATCGGGCCACAGGACGGTCTGCAGGCAGATGACGTCGCCGCGCACGCGCAGGATCGCCAGGGTCTCGCGCTGGCGCAGGGCCACCTTGACCACCGCGACCCGCGAGGTCGCCGTCAGCGCCTCGCGCAGCAGCGCGTACGGCTTGGCGGCGGCCTTGTCGGGCTCGAGGTAGTAGGCGGTGTCGAAGAGGATCGGGTCGACCTGCTCGGCCGGCACGAACTCGACCACGTCGATCTCGCGGCCGGTGGTCAGCGGCAGCTCGGCCAGGTCGGTGTCGGTGAGGACGACGAGCTCGCCGTCGGAGGTCTCGTACCCCTTGGCGATCTCCCCGTAGGGCACGACCTCGCCGTCCACGCTGCACACCCGCGAGTACTTCACGCGACCGCCGTCGGCCGCGTGCACCTGGTGGAAGCGGACGTCGTTGCGCCCGGTGGCGGCGTAGACCCGGACCGGCACGTTGACCAGCCCGAAGGACACCGCGCCCTTCCAGATCGCTCTCATGCACCGAGCGTGGCGCTCACCCGGTCGCGCGCGCCACCCATCTTCGGCCGTCCGGGGGACGAACACGGTGCGTGAACTCCTCGAAAGCACCTGGTGGTCGCTCTCCGCGCGCGCGGAGGGGCCTCGCCGCCCTGGCCGGCCTGGTCGCCGCGGCCCTGACCCTGGGCGTCGCCGAGCTGGCCTCCGCGCTGCTGGGGACGGCGTCCTCGCCGCTGCTGGCGATCGGCTCCGCCGTCGTCGACCGCGTGCCGCTGTGGCTGAAGGACTTCGCGATCCGCACGTTCGGCAGCAACGACAAGGCGGTGCTGCTGGCCACGCTGGGCGTCGCGGTGGCGCTGCTGGCCGCGCTGGCCGGCGTCCTGGAGCTGCTGCGGCGCTTCGCCGGCGTGGCCCTCGTGGTGGTGCTCGGCCTCGTCACGGTGGCCGCCACCGCCACGCGGGCCGGGGCCGGCACGCTCGACGTCCTGCCCAGCCTGCTCGGCTTCGGGCTGGGCGCGCTGGCGCTGCGCGTGATGGCCGACCGGCTGCGCGCTGACGCCGCGCCCTCGAGCCTGCCCGCGACCACCGCCTCGGGCCGCCGCTCCTTCCTCACCCTCGCCGCGGCCACCGCCGGGCTCGCGGTGGTCACCGGCGTGGCCGGCCGCATCGTCGGCAGCGCCGCGCGCAGCGTCAGCGCGGCCCGGGACGCCGTCCGCCTGCCCCGCCCGGCCGTCCCGGCGCCGCCGCTGCCCGCCGGCGCGAGCGCCCCGGTGGAGGGCATGCCGGCCTTCGTCACCGCGAACGCGGACTTCTACCGCGTCGACACGGCGCTGTCCGTGCCGCGCGTGGACCCCGCCACCTGGACCCTGCGCGTGCACGGCCTCGTCGAGGAGGAGGTCGAGATCACCTACGACGAGCTGCTCGACGACGACCTCGTGGAGTCGGCGATCACCCTCACCTGCGTCTCCAACGAGGTGGGCGGGGAGCTGGCGGGCAACGCCGTGTGGCTGGGGCTGCCGCTGCACGCCCTGCTCGAGCGCGCCCGCCCGCTGGCCGACGCCGACATGGTCCTGTCCACCAGCGCCGACGGGTACACCGCGTCCACGCCGCTGGCCTCGCTGACCGACGCCGGCGTCGGCGCGCTGCTGGCCGTCGGCATGAACGGCGAGCCGCTGCCGGTCGAGCACGGCTTCCCGGTGCGGATGGTCGTGCCGGGCCTGTACGGCTTCGTCTCGGCCACCAAGTGGGTCGTCGACCTGGAGGTCACCCGCTTCGCCGACTCCACGGCGTACTGGACCACCCGCGGGTACTCCGCGCAGGCGCCGATCAAGACGGCGTCGCGGATCGACGTCCCCGGGGCCTTCGCGAAGGTCGCGCCCGGCCGCGTCGCCGTCGGCGGCACCGCCTGGGCCCAGACCCGCGGCATCACCGGGGTCGAGGTGCGGGTGGACGACGGCCCCTGGCGCCCGGCGACGCTCGCCGACGACGCGGGCCTGGCCACCTGGCGCCAGTGGTCCTTCGCCTGGGAGGACGCCACCCCGGGCTCCCACACCCTCGTGGTGCGGGCGACCGACGCCACCGGGGACGTCCAGACCGCCGACCGCGCGCGCCCCGCGCCGGACGGCGCCACCGGCTGGCACTCGGTGACCGTCACGGTCGCCTGAGGAGGCCGCCGCTCCGCGGATCGGCGTCGTTACCGATCCGTTGCACAACTCCTGCCCCGATGCACCCATCCCCCCAGCGCCGGGCCGCGAACACCACTCGGAAGCAGAACCGCCCGGCTCCTCGGGCCCACCCGGAAGGACACACCATGAAGCGCACCCTCGCCATCAGCACCGTCCTCGCCTCGCTCGCCCTCACCACCGCGGCCTGCGGCGGCAGCAGCGACAGCGCGGCCAGCGAGCCCTCGACGGACTCCAGCTCCTCCTCCAGCGAGGCGCCCATGGAGACCCCGATGGAGACCGAGGAGGCCATGGCCGGCCCGGTCGGCCCCGGCTGCGCGGACTACGCCGCGATGGTGCCGGACGGCGCCGGCTCGGTGCAGGGCATGACCCAGGACCCGGTGGCCACCGCGGCCAGCAACAACCCGATCCTCACCCAGCTGACCGCAGCCGTCAGCGGCGGGATCAACCCCCAGGTCAACCTGGTCGACACCCTCAACGGCGGCGACTTCACCGTCTTCGCCCCGGTCGACGACGCCTTCATGGCGCTCGACCCGGCCACCGTCGAGACCCTCAAGACCGACGCCCCGCTGCTGACCTCGATCCTCACCTACCACGTGGTGCCCGGTCAGCTCAGCCCCGAGGACGTCGTCGGCACCCAGACCACCGTCCAGGGCGCCACGGTCGAGGTTACCGGCACCCCCGACGCGCTCATGGTCAACGGCGCGAACGTCATCTGCGGCGGCGTCCAGACCGCCAACGCCACCGTCTACCTCATCGACGGCGTGCTGACCCCCCCGGCCGGCTGACCCACCGCACCGCCCGCACCAGCGCAGGGCGCCGCTCCCCCGTCGGAGTGGCGCCCTGCGCGCTGTCGTTCCCCGGCGGCCCCCGCGGGGCCACCCTGGACGGGTGCTCCCGATGCTCGCCTCCTCCCTGCGCCCCGGCGAGGTGCTGCCCTCGGGGCCGGAGTGGGTGCACGAGGTGAAGTGGGACGGCATGCGCGTGCTCGCCGCGACCGGCTCCGGCGCTGCAGGCGGCAGCGGCGCGGACGGCGTCCGGCTGGCCTCGCGCACCGAGCGCGACACCACGGCGGCCTTCCCCGAGCTCGGCGCCCTCGCCGGCCTGCCCGACGTCCTGCTCGACGGGGAGGTGGTGGCCCTGGACGCCGCGGGGGTGCCGTCCTTCCCGGTGCTGCAGGAGCGCCTGCACGTGCGCGACGCCGCCCGAGCCCGGGCGCTGGTGGCGACCGTGCCGGTCGCCTACGTGGTCTTCGACCTCCTGCGCCTGCGCGGTGAGGACCTCACCGCGCAGCCGCTGGCCCGCCGCCGCGCGGCGCTGGAGGCGCTCGACCTGCCCGAGGGCCCGGTCCAGCTCTCCCCCTGGCACCCCGACGGCCGGGCGCTGCTGGCCGCGACCGCCGACCAGGGGCTGGAGGGCGTGGTCGCCAAGCGGACGACGTCCCCCTACCTGCCCGGGCGGCGCAGCCCCGCGTGGGTCAAGCAGGCGCACCGGCCCTCGCGCACCGTGGTGGTCGGGGGCTGGCGCCCGGAGGTCGGCACGCGCTCGCGGGTGGGCGCCCTGCTCGTCGGCGCCCCGGACGCCACCGGGGCCCTGCGTTACCTGGGCCGGGTCGGCAGCGGCGTCTCCGGCGCCGCGCAGGCGCAGCTGGCCGCCCTGCTCGCCCCGCTGGGCGCGGGACGGTCACCGTTCGCGGACGCCGTCCCGGCCGTGGACGCCGCCGGCACCACCTGGTGCGAGCCGGTGCTGGCCGTCGAGGTGCGCCACCTGGGCTGGACCGGGGGCCGGCGGCTGCGCCAGGCGTCCTACCTCGGGGTCCGCGCCGACGCCGCGCCCGACCCGGCGCCCGAGCTGGTGGCGGCCCCGTGAGGGAGCCGGACGCGCAGGTCGTCGACGTCGGCGGGCGGCGGCTGCGCCTGACGCACCTGGACAAGGTGCTGTGGCCCACGACCGGCACGACCAAGGCCGAGCTGGTCGCCTACCTCGTGGCGGTCTCCGGGCCCCTGCTCGCCCAGCTCGCCGACCGCCCGCTCACCCGCATCCGCTGGCCGCACGGCACCGGCGACGAGCAGCGCTTCTTCGAGAAGAACGCCTCCGCCGGGTCCCCGGACTGGCTGCGCACGGTCGAGGTCGCCACCACCGGTTCGCGGGCCGCCTCGCGGTCCTCGGCCGGGCGCGAGGTGCTCGTGCAGCCCGTGGTCGAGGACGTCGCGGGGCTGGTCTGGACGGCGAACCTCTCCGCCCTGGAGCTGCACACCCCGCAGTGGCGGGTGCCACCCGGGCCGGCGCCGGACGCCCGAGACGCGCCCCGGCGTCCGGACCGCCTGGTGGTCGACCTCGACCCCGGGCCCGGTGCCGGGCTGGCCGAGTGCTCGGCGCTGGCGCTGCTCGTGGCCGAGCGCCTCGGCGACGACGGCCTGGACGCCGTGCCGGTGACCAGCGGCGGCAAGGGCCTGCAGCTGTACGCGCCGGTCTCCGGCCAGCAGGACGCCGCGGTCGTGCACGCGTACGCCCGGCGGCTGGCCGAGGGGCTGGCCCGCGACCGGCCCGACCTCGTCACGGCGGTCATGACGCGCGCGGTGCGCACCGGCCGCGTGCTCCTGGACTGGAGCCAGAACTCGGCCGCCAAGACGACGATCACCCCGTACTCCCCGCGCGGGCGGGAGCGGCCCACCGCCGCGGCCCCGCGGCGCTGGAGCGAGCTCGGCGACGACCTCACCCAGCTCACCCTCGACGAGGTCGCCGCGCGGGTGGCCGCCGACGGCGACCTGATGGCGCCCTTCGCGGGCCCGGGCCCGCGGCTGCCCGACCGCTCCTGAGGTCCCCCCGGGCGCACTCGTGGCGGTGAGTGGGCCCATGGGCGCGCCTTGCACGCACTCCTGGTCGGAAGTGCGCTCAAGGGGTGGCCATCGGCGCACTCCTGGTCGCACGTGCGGGAACCGCTGAGGTCAGGCGGCGTCGGAGAGCTCGGGCAGGTAGCTGTCCCACAGGGGGCTGCGGTGCTCGCTGCCGCGCAGCAGCCACGCGGCGCCGTGGGGGGTGCGCGGGCGGCGGCGCAGCGCCCAGCCCATCTCCTCCGGCGTGCGGTCGCCCTTGGCGCCGTTGCACCGCAGGCAGCAGGCCACGAGGTTCTCCCAGGAGTCCTGGCCGCCGCGGCTGCGCGGCAGGACGTGGTCGACGGTGCCCGCGCTGCGCCCGCAGTACGCGCAGCGGTGGCCGTCGCGGCGCAGGACGCCTCGGCGCGAGACCGCCACCGTCCGCCCGTGGGGCACGCGCACGTAGCGGTTGAGGACGATCACGGCGGGCCGCGGGAGGACGACGGCGGCCGAGGCGACCGGCACCTCGTCGGCCACCAGCACCGTGGCCTTGCCGGCCAGCACGAGGATGATCGCCCGGCGCAGGGCGACCACGGCCAGCGGCTCGTAGCCGGCGTTCAGCACGAGGGTGCGCACGCGGGCCCCCTCTGCGGCCTCCGGCCGCACCGCTGGCCCCGGCCCGGAACGACGACAGGCGCCGTCCGGGGGAGGACGACGCCTGGAGGAGGGGCTGGGACCGGGGTGACCGGCCCGCTGCAGCCCGGACTGCTCGGACTGCTCGGCTGGTTCGGACTGCCGGGGTGGTCGTGCGCGCGGTCGAGCGGGAGCGGGCCGCCGCGGAACGCGCGCACGCCCCAGCCCCGAGGGGCTGGGGCGTGCGCGGTGGTCACGACCGGATCGTAGGCGGTCAGCCCACGCGGGTGAAGAAGACCGAGGAGGACCAGATGGAGCGGACGTCGATGCTCTTGCCGCTGCGCGGGGAGTCGATCATCTTGCCGTCGCCCACGTAGAGGCCGTTGTGGTAGACGCCGCCGGCCCCGGTGAAGGAGATGATGTCGCCGGGGCGGGCCTCGGAGGCGGAGACCCGGGTGCCGGACTGCGCCTGCGCGGAGGCCGTGCGCGGCAGGGAGACGCCGAGCTGGGCGTAGACGTACTGCACGAAGCCGGAGCAGTCGAAGCCCGAGGGGCTCGTGCCACCGAAGACGTACGGGGTGCCGATGTAGCGCTTGGCGATGTCGATCGCGGCGCTGGAGCCGGCGCTGGCCGGGGCCTTGGCGACGGCCGAGACCTCCTCGACCGCGGCAGCCGCGGCGGTCGCCCCGGCCGCGGCCGGGGCGGCGCTGCGGGAGCTCGAGCGGCTGCTCGTGCGGGACGCGGAGGCCGACGCCTGCTGGCGCTGGCTGGCCTCGGCGGCGCGTGCGGCCTCGGCGGCGGCCTCCTCGGCGGCGCGGGCGGCTGCGGCCTCGGCGGCGGCGCGGGCCTCCGCCTGGACGCGCTCGAACTCCGCGGCGTCGACGGTGGTGACCGCGGCCAGCGCGAAGCTGACCTGCGCCTCGGAGGGCACCGAGATGGGCGCGGCGATCGGGGCCACCGGCACGGCGTCCAGCGTCTGGGTGCTGCCGGTCTCGGAGGGCTCCGGAGCGACGTCGATCAGGGGGGTGGCGCCGGCGGCGGGCAGCCCCATGGTCACCACGAGACCGGAGGAGGCCGCGATCACGGCCGAGCGCCGGCTGACGGCGGTCGCGCTGGTCGACACGGCGTCACCGATGACGCTCAGGGGGGTGGAAGGCCGCACGGGTGCGCGGTGCCTCGCCAGTGTCCGGATGCTCACGTCGTACTACGCCTCTCCATCGCCTGCGAGGTGAGCTGTCGGGTTCGGGTGGGAGTGCACCCGGCGTCCGTCCCGACCGGCCTGAGCCGGTCGCGCCGTCCGCTTCACCCCGAGGAGCTCCGCGTGGGAGCCCCGGAAGTGGGTCCCCCGCCCCTGCCGGCGGTGTCGATCGGCGTCGTTCCGGCGGCAGGGCTAGGCGTCCGGTGACGGCCCCCGGGCATGGATCCCGAGGACGTCGCCGACACTAACCGACTCCTGGCGCCGAAGCGCAACACCACGCTGCGCGAATGAAACGTGATCCGGGTCACACTCTTGGACCGCCACAGACCCGGACGAACCGGACACCGCACCCTCCCGCAGGCGCCCGGGGGACGAGAACCGCTGGTCAGCGCATGATCACGGCTGGATCACGGAGCGATCACGAGGCGATCACGCCGTCCTCACGCCGAGGCGACGAACACGTGCGCCGCCACGTCGTCCCCGAGCTCGACCGACCCGCCGTCCCCGCCGGTGACCACCACGCGACCGCGCTGGGGGCGGGTGACGGTCACGGTCCCGCCCGGCCGCAGCCCCGCCGCCGACAGCACGGCCATCGACGCCGGGTCGGTCTGGGCCGGTTCACCCAGGCGGCGCACCCGCACCGTCCGCGGCTCCGGGCCGGCCACCTGCGTCAGCGGCTCGACGCCGAGGCGGAAGTCCTCCACCGGGGCGTCCTCGCCGATCTCGGCCAGGCCCGGGATCGGGTTGCCGTACGGGGACTCCACGGGGTGGTCCAGCAGCTGCAGCAGGCGGCGCTCGACCCGCTCGCTCATCACGTGCTCCCAGCGGCACGCCTCCTCGTGGACGTACTCCCACTCCAGGCCGATGACGTCGATGAGCAGCCGCTCGGCGAGGCGGTGCTTGCGCATCACGCGCGTGGCCTTGGCGCGACCGTCGTCGGTGAGCTCCAGGTGGCGGTCGCCGCTGACCACCACGAGCCCGGCGCGCTCCATCCGGGCGACCGTCTGGGAGACCGTCGGGCCGCTCTGCCCCAGGCGCTGGGCGATCCGCGCGCGCAGGGGGACGATGCCCTCCTCCTCGAGCTCGTAGATCGTGCGCAGGTACATCTCCGTGGTGTCGATGAGGTCGCTCACGGCGCCCGCCCCTCCTAGGTCGTCCAGCCTGTGGACAGGCTAGGGCTCCCCCGGTCGCCGCTGCGCCGCAGGCGGGTGTCGGACCCCGCACCTACGCTCGACCGGGTGCCCGTCACCGTGCTCTGGCTGCGCCGCGACCTGCGCCTGGCCGACTCCCCCGCCCTGCTCGCCGCGGTCGCCGGGGCCGGGGCGGACGGCGTCCTGCCGCTGTTCGTCCTCGACCCGGCCCTCCTCGGCCCGGCCGGCCCGACGCGCACGGCGTGGCTGTTCCGCTCCCTGGCCGCCTGGTCGGAGTCCACCGGCGGCGCCCTGGTGGTCCGCTCCGGCGACCCGGCCCGGGTGGTGCCCGCGGTCGCCGCGGAGGTCGGCGCGGACGCCGTCCACGTCACCGCGGACGCCGGCCCGCACGGCCGCCGGCGCGACGACGCCGTCGAGGCGGCCCTGGCCGCCGACGGGCGCGCCCTGGTGCGCACCGGGACGCCGTACGCGATCGGCCCGGGCACGCTGCTCACCGGCGGCGGGACGCCCTTCGCCGTCTACTCCGCCTTCGACCGCGCCTGGGTCGCCCACGGCCACCCCGAGCCGGCGCCGTCGCCGAGCGGCGACGTGTGGCTGCGCGGCCCGGCCGGCGAGGCCCTCCCGCCCGAGCCCGACCTGGGCGGCCTGGTGCTGCCGCCGGCCGGGGAGGCCGCCGCGCTGGCGCGCTGGGCGGAGTTCACCGAGCGCATCAGCACCTACGACACCGACCGCGACCGGCCCGACCGCGACGGCACCTCCCAGCTGTCGGTGCACCTGAAGTACGGAGAGGTGCACCCGCGCACGCTGCTCGCCGCCCTGCCCGGCCTCGTCGTCGCCGGCGCGCGCCCGGAGGGCGTGGAGACCTTCCGCAAGGAGCTGGTCTGGCGCGAGTTCTACGCCGACGTGCTCTGGAACCGCCCCGAGACCGCCCGCGAGTACTACCGCCCCCAGCTGGAGGCGATGCAGTACGCCGACCCGTCGAGCTCCGGCGAGGCGGCCGAGCAGCTGGCGGCGTGGGAGGAGGGGCGCACCGGCTTCCCCTTCGTCGACGCCGGGCTGCGCCAGATGCGGGCCGAGGGCTGGATGCACAACCGGGTGCGGATGGTCGTGGCCAGCTTCCTGGTCAAGGACCTCCACCTGGACTGGCGGGTCGGGGCGCGGGTCTTCATGCGGTGGCTGCGCGACGGCGACCTGGCCAGCAACAACCACGGGTGGCAGTGGGTGGCGGGCTCGGGCACCGACGCGGCGCCGTACTTCCGGATCTTCAACCCGGTCACCCAGGGCCAGAAGTTCGACCCGGACGGCGACTACGTGCGCCGGTACGTGCCCGAGCTGGCCCACCTGCGCGGGCGCGCCGTCCACGAGCCGTGGTCGGCGCCCGACGGGTACGCGCACGGCTACCCGCAGCGCATCGTCGACCACGCCACCGAGCGGGCGGAGTCCCTGGCGCGCTACGCCGCCGTGCGCGACTGAGGTCGCGCACGGCCGGGGTCGACCGCGGCCCGGGTCAGTTCAGCCGGGCCCGGGCCCGCGCGGCCTCCGACCGCGCGCCCAGCGCGGCCGCGCGGTCGGCGTCCTCGACCGTGTCGGCGAACGCCTCCAGCTCCGCAGCGCCGGCCAGCAGGTGGCCCTGTGCCACGAGGAGCGCGCCCAGCTCGTGGCGCAGGCCGGTGGGGGCGTGCGGCAGCAGCAGCGAGAGCTCCAGCGACCAGCGGGCCGCCGGCGAGCGCTCCGAGGCGCTGCCGGCCCAGGCGCGGACGTTCGTCAGGACGCGCAGCAGCACCGCGGGCGCCGGCCACGGGTGCAGCAGCTCCTCGGGGACGGCCCGCGGGTCGACGGAGGCCCCGCCGGAGAACGGGTCGAGCAGCTGGCCGTCCACGCGCACCACGAAGTGCCCCGGCAGCCCCACGCCCTCGGCGGGCGCGCCGCGGCGGCGGGCCACCGCCAGCCAGAGCACCGACAGCAGGATCGGCAGGCCGGCGCGGCTGCGCAGCACCTCGTGCAGCAGCGAGGAGCGCAACGAGCCGTAGTCGCGCGGCGCGCCGCGGTACCCCGACAGCACCGCTCGCAGGCCCTCGACCGGCGGGAGGTCGGGCGGCACGGCGGCCGCCAGCTCGTCCAGGCGCGCGAGCCCGGCGTCCACGTCCAGGTCCGGGTCGACCTCGACGCCGATCAGCAGGCAGGCCAGACCGAGGTCGACCTCGGGGGCCCGGACGACGTCCGCGAAGCGCGCCCGCGAGGCGCGGCTCACCGACCGACCTGCATCCGCCCACGGTACGGCGCCCGCGCGAGCGCGCTCAGGGCGCCGGCGAGCGGGCGTCGTAGCGCAGGAAGGCCGGCTGCCACCGCAGGGCGAGCCCGACCGCCACGACGCACGCCAGCCCTCCCGCCAGGGCCGCGCCCGCCTCGCCGAGCCACTCGCCCTGGGCGCCCGCCACGAGGTCGCCGAGCCGCGGACCCCCGGCGACGACGACGAGGAAGACCCCCTGCAGGCGACCGCGCATGTGGTCCGGCGTCGCCGACTGCAGCACCGTGTTGCGGAAGACCGAGCTCACGGCGTCCCAGGCGCCCGCCGCGGCGAGCGCCGCGCACGCGCCCCACAGCGCCGGGGAGCCCCAGGGCACGGCCGCGTCGAGCAGGCCGCCGTCCGCGGGACCCGAGGCGCCGGCGAGCACGAGGCCGAAGGCGGCGACCGAGGCGCCCCAGCCCGCCACGCACACCGCGACCGCGACCCCGTGCCGGTCGACCCCGCCGAGCGGCCCGGAGAGCAGGCTGGCCAGCACCGACCCGAGCGCCACCGACGCCGCCAGCACGCCGGCCGTCGTCGCGCCGCCGCCCAGCGCCACCGCGCCGACCGCCGGGAACAGCGCCCGGGGCTGGGCCAGCACCATCGCGCACAGGTCGAGCACGAAGGTCATCCGCACGTTGGGCCAGCGGGCCACCAGCCGCAGCCCCTCCAGCACCGAGGCGAGGCCCGCGCGGGCGTGCTGGACGCCGGCCGGCGGCAGCGCGGGCAGCCGCAGCACCGCCCACAGCGCGACGGCGAGGGTGGCGACGTCGATCGTGTACGCGGCCTGGTAGCCCAGGCGGCCGACGAGGACGCCCGCCAGCAGCGGCCCCAGCGTCATCCCGACCGTCATCGCGAGGGAGCCCAGGGCGTTGGCCGCGGGCAGCAGCGCCGGCGGCACGAGCATCGGCACGATGGCCGAGCGGGCGGGGCTGTTGACCGCGAAGGCCGCCGACTGCACCGCTACGAGGGCCAGGAGCACCGCGGCCGAGCCCACGTGCGCCCAGGCCTGCGCCGCCATCGCCGCGCTGACGAGCAGCAGCGCCGCTGAGGACCAGACCGCGACCACCCGGCGGTCGTGGACGTCGACCAGTGCACCGCCGTAGAGGCCGAGCAGCACCAGCGGCACGAACGAGACGAGCCCCACGAGCCCGACGGCGAAGCTGGAGCGGGTCAGGTCGTAGACCTGCAGGGCGACCGTCGTCGCTCCGAGCTGGCTGCCCACCTGGGCGAGGGCCATCCCGCCCCACAGGCGCCGGTAGTCCGGGGACACCCGCAGCGGCGCGAGGTCCAGCAGGAGGCGGGGCACGGGGGTCGATGGTGCCCCAGCGCAGGGGAAGGCCCGCGGGCTCCCCCCAGGTTCGAGGGGGTGTCGCGCTGGACGAGGGCGCGACTCCCGCGGGCTCCGGTGACTGCCAGGTAGTGCTGGCCGTCCGGGTGGTGCTCGCTCGCCGTTCGGCTAGCGGGCAGTCACCTCACGCGTCCGAAGATCAATCACTTCTCGGACCACCTCCTCTCCCGTGTGCTCAGAACGCTACGTCGCGCTGAGCGAGCGGTCCAGCGCTTTTCGCCGACGGCGGACGGCGTGTCGCGCGGCGTGTCGCACTCAGGGCTGGCGGCGGACCACGCGCCAGCCGGCTGGGTCGTCCAGCGCCGGGACGCCGCCCGCGCCGCCCGCGCCCGCCGGCTGCACGACCGGCAGGTAGACCAGCCGGTCGTGCAGCCGGGAGGCGCGCCCGACCCAGAGCTCGACCTCCACCGGCCGCACGAGGTAGCCGCCCCAGTGCTCGGGCAGCGGCACGGGCCCGCGGGAGCCGTCGGACGGCCACTGCGCGGCGCGCGCGGCCCAGGCGGCGGCGAGCTCCTCCCGGGAGCCCACCACCGAGGACTGCTCGGAGGCCCACGCCCCGACCTGCGAGCCCCAGGGCCGGCTGGCGAAGTAGGCGGCGCTCTCCGCGCGCGGCAGGTGCTCGACCGCGCCGCGCACCCGCACCTGGCGCTGGACGCCGTGCCAGGGCAGCACGAGCGCCGCGGCGGGCACGGCGGCCAGCTGCGCGCCCTTGGCCGAGCGGTGGTTGGAGTAGAAGGAGAAGCCGCGCGCGTCCACCCCCTTGAGCAGCACGGTGCGGGCGTCGGGCAGGCCCTGCGCGTCGACCGTGGCGAGCACGACGGCGTTCGGCTCGGGCACCAGCGGGGACCCCTCGACCTCGGCGAACCAGCGCCGGAACTGCTCCAGCGGCGTCGGCGCGAGGTCGGCCTCCAGCAGGCCGTCGCCGGTGTCGCCGCTGTAGTCCACGCGCAGGGAGGCCAGGTCGAGGTCGTCCACGGCGCCACTGTGCCCCCGTCGGTCGCCCCCGGCCGCCCCGGGTGCGCGAGGATGCCGTCCCGTGGCCACCCCGCAGATCACGATCCCCGCCTCGCTGCTGCCCCGGGACGGGCGCTTCGGGTCCGGTCCGAGCAAGGTGCGCCCCGAGCAGGTGGCCGCCCTGTCCGCCGTCGGCACCACGCTGCTCGGCACCTCCCACCGCCAGGCGCCGGTGAAGGGGCTGGTCCGGCGGGTGCGCGAGGGCCTGGCGCAGCTGTTCGACCTGCCCGAGGGCTACGAGGTGGTGCTCGGCAACGGCGGCAGCACCGCCTTCTGGGACGTCGCCGCGCTCGGCCTGGTGCGCCGGCGCTCCCAGCACCTGGCGTTCGGGGAGTTCGGCGACCGGTTCGCGGCCGTCACGGCCGGCGCGCCCTTCCTCGAGGAGCCCGACGTCCGCCGCTCGGCCCCCGGCACCCGCCCGGCCGCGGAGGCCGTGGCGGGCGTCGACGTCTACGCCTGGCCGCACAACGAGACCTCCACCGGCGTCGTCGCGCCGGTGGTGCGGGTGCCCGGGGCGGACGACGGCGCCCTGGTCGTCGTGGACGCCACCTCCGCGGCCGGCGGGCTCGCCGTCGACGTCGCCCAGACCGACGCCTACTACTTCGCCCCCCAGAAGTCCTTCGCCTCCGACGGCGGGCTGTGGCTGGCGCTGCTCGGCCCGGCGGCGCTGGAGCGGGCGCGCGCGCTGGCCGGCACCCGCTGGGTGCCCTCGAGCCTGGACCTGGTCACCGCGATCGAGAACAGCCGCAAGGACCAGACCCTCAACACCCCCGCGGTGGCGACCCTGGTGCTGCTGGCCGAGCAGGTCGACTGGCTGCTCGGCAACGGCGGCCTGGCGTGGGCCGCGGCGCGCACCGCCGACTCCGCGTCCCGCCTCTACGGCTGGGCCGAGCGCACCGAGTGGGCCCGGCCCTTCGTCGCCGACCCCGCCGCGCGCTCGAACGTCGTCGCCACGGTCGACCTGGCCGGACCGGAGGACGGCGGGGTGGACGCCGCCGCGGTCTCGGCCGTGCTGCGCGCGAACGGCGTCGTGGACACCGAGCCGTACCGCGGCCTGGCGCGCAACCAGCTGCGGATCGCGATGTTCCCCGCGGTCGACCCCGACGACGTCGAGGCCCTCACCGCCTGCGTGGACCACGTCGTCGAGCGCCTGCGGTGACGGCCGCGGCCGAGGGGGCCGGGCGGGTCGGGCAGGACGCCGTCGCGCGCCTGCACCGCGACCCGCTGACGCTCGTCCTCTACACAGCGTTCGGGGCGTGGGGCTGGTTCCTGTTCGGCTTCGGCCCGACGACGGCGCTGCTGCGCGCCGAGCAGGGCACCAGCCGCAGCGTCGCGGGGCTGCACGGGACGGCGATGGCGGCCGGGTCGGTCGTCTCGGCGCTGGTCGCGGTGCCGCTGGCGCGCCGGTACGGGCGCCGGCTGGTCGCGCTCACCGGCATGGGCGTGCTCGTGGCCGGCGCGCTGCTGGTGGTCAGCGGCCTGGGCCTGGGCGCCACGATGCCCGGTGCCTGGCTGGCGGGCCTGGGCGGGCTGATGACCATCAACGCCTCCAGCCCGGCGCTGGCCGAGCACCACGGCGATCGCAGCGGCGGCGCGGCCCTGACCGAGGCCAACGCCGTGGCGACCGCGCTGGGCGTGCTGTCGCCGGTGGTGCTGGGCGCGCTGGCCGCCACGGCCGTGGGCTGGCGCGCCGCGACGCTCCTGACGCTGCCCCTGGTGGCCGTGGCGTGGGTGGTGCTGCGGCGGCTGCCGCCCGAGCCCGCCCTCGGCCGGGCCGCGCCCGCGCCGGCGGGGCGCCGGGCGCCGCTGGGACGCCGCTTCTGGGCCGTGTGGGGCGTGATGGTCTGCGGGGTGGCGGTGGAGTTCGCGACCGTCTTCTGGGCCGGTGACCTGCTCACCACCCGCCTGGGCGTCTCCGTGGGCGCCGGCGCGGCGTCGGTGGGCGCGTTCGTGCTCGGGATGACGCTGGGCCGCCTGGTCGGCGGCCGCCTGGCCCTGGTGCTGCCCCTGCCCTCGCTGCTGGCCGCGTCGCTGCTCGTGGCCGCGGCCGGGTGGGCGCTGCTGTGGACGGCGACGCACCCGGTCGTGGCCGTGCTCGGCCTCGCCGCGTGCGGGCTCGGGGTGGCCCTGCTGTTCCCCCTGACCCTGGCGCTGCTCATCGACAGCTCCTCCGGGCGCCCCGACACCGCCACCGCGGTGGGCTCGGTGGGGGCGTCCTCGGCGAGCGGGGTGGCGCCCTTCGCGCTCGGCGCCCTGGGCGACTGGGTGGGCCCGCACCAGGGCTTCCTGCTGCTGCCGGCGCTGCTCGCGCTGGCCCTGGCGCTGCTGGTCGCCTCGGGCGCGCTCAGCCGGCGCTAACCGGCGAGGTGCCCCCAGTCGTCGCTGAGCTCCTCCCAGCGGCCCGTGGCGGCGACCCGGCCGTCCTCCAGAACCACCACGCAGTCGGCCCGCGCGAGCGCCGACCGCTTGGAGGAGGAGCCGACGACGGTGACGCCGCGGCGGCGCAGCGCCTCCCACAGCTCCACCTCGGTGCGGGCGTCCAGCGCGGAGGACACGTCGTCGGCGACGAGCAGCTCGGCGTCGGTGGCCAGCGCCCGCGCCAGCGCCAGGCGCTGCACCTGCCCGCCGGACAGGCGCACCCCCCGGTGGCCGACCATCGCGGCGTGGCCGCCGGCGTCGGCCACGTCGGCGCCCAGGCGGGCGTCCTCGACGCTGGGCCCGATCCGCCGGTCGTGGTCGAGGGCGATGTTGTCGGCGAAGGTGCCCGAGAGCACCCGCGGCACCTGGCCGACGTAGGCGACCTGCCCGGGGCGCAGGAACTGCTGGGCGTCGTCGACGAGCCGCTCGTTCCAGCGGATGGCGCCCTCGTGGTCGACCAGCCCGGCCAGGCTCGACAGCAGGCTCGACTTGCCGGCCCCGACCCGCCCGGTCAGCAGGACGAGCGAGCCGGCGTCGACGGTCAGGTCGACGTCGGAGACCCCGACGGTGCCGTCGTCGTGCACCGCCGAGACGCCCTGCAGGGTCAGGCGGCGCAGCGGCACCCGCCCGGACGCCGCGGGGGCCGGCGCCTCGCCGGTGACCAGGTCGACGCCCGCGGGCACGGCGACGAGGTCGGTGCCGCCGGACAGGTCGGCCACGGCCTGCAGCCAGCGGCGCGCGACGGGCGCCTCGGTGACCGCGGCGCCGGCGACGGTGCCGAACCAGCCGGTGCCGGCCACCGCGGTGCTGACGGTCAGGGCGGTCTGCAGGTCCCACACGCCGGTCAGGTGCGCCGTCCAGGAGGCGACGATGCCGGACTGCACGAGCAGGCCCGGGACGCCGTCGAGCACCGAGCGCACCCGGTGCTCGCGCACCGAGGCCCTCACCCGGCGGCCGTCGACCTCCTCCAGGTGCGCGCGCACCGCGGGCCCGGCGGCCGCGAGCTTCACGGTGCGGGCGGCGTCCAGCACCGAGACCAGCGAGCGGCCGAAGCGGGCGCGCTCGTCGCCGGCCTCGCGCGCGGACGCCCCCGCCAGGGGCGCCCCGAGCCCCGAGACCAGCGCGGACAGGGCCAGGACGCCGGCGATGACGGCGCCGGCCAGCCAGCTCTGCGCCACCAGCGCGGTGACCCCGACGATGACCACGCCGTTGACGACGTCGACCCAGCGGTCGGCGTACATGACGATGCGGTCGGAGTCGAGGGCGCGCGCGGCGACCTCGCCGGGGGGCGTTCGCGGCAGGCGCTGCTGCATGGTCTGCCCGCGCAGCACCGCCAGGCGCAGGCGCAGCGTGACCTCCGACCACCACAGCGGGTAGGTGTAGAAGGCCACGGCCACGACGACCGGCGCGGACAGCAGGCTGGCGCACAGCAGCACGGCCGGCGTCCAGGGCGTGGCCCCGGCCTCCAGGCCGGCGACCACGCGGCCCCACAGCGCGCCGGTCACCGCGCCGTAGGCCCCCAGCAGCGAGGAGAGCAGGAAGCCCACGGCGCCGACGACGCCCCACTGCGGCCGGGCCGCGACGAGCCGCGCGACCGTGCGCATGAGGCGGGGCCGGCGCACGGCCGGCACCACCTTGGCCGGACGCCGCTCGCTGCGGCCGAGCAGGGCCGTGGACGCCCGCGGCGGTGCGGTCTCCCCGGCGGCCAGGAGCAGGTCGCGGAAGGGGCCCGGCTCGGCCGCCAGCACCGGGCGCGGGCCGTGCTGGACGACCTTGCCGCGGTCGAGCACGGCCACGGCGTCGCAGCGCTCGGTGGTGGACAGCCGGTGGGCGACGACGATGCCGGTGCGCCCGGACAGCAGGGCGCCGGCGGCGCGGGTGACGCGCTGCTCCGTCTGCGGGTCCATCCGCGCCGTCGCCTCGTCGAGGACGACGACGGAGACGTCGCGCACGAGCAGCCGGGCGAAGGCCACGAGCTGCTCCTCCCCCGCCGACAGGGTCGTGCCGCCCGTGCCGAGCCGGGTGTCGAGGCCCTCGGGCAGGGCCTGCACCCACTCCTGCAGGCCGAGGGAGGCCACGGCGCCCTCGACGGCCGAGCGCGGCACGTCGCCGAAGAGGGTGATGTTCTCGACGAGGGTGGCCGCGAGGACCTCGGTGCGCTGGGTGACGACGCCGACCGCGCGGCGCAGGTCCTCCACGTCGGTCGCGGTGATGTCCTGGCCGCCGAGGAAGACCGTGCCCGGGGGCGGCTCCACCGCCCGCGACAGCAGCTTGGCCAGCGTCGACTTCCCGGCGCCGGTGCGCCCCACCAGCGCGCACGTCGTCCCGGCGGGCACGTCCAGCTGCACCGAGCTGAGCGCGAAGCCGCCCTCGTAGCCGAACGTGAGGTCCCGGACCTCGATCGAGACCTCACCCCGCGGCACGGGGGCGCCGCCGGAGGGCTCGCGCTCGGCGTCCAGCATCGAGCGGACGCGGGCGAGCGCACCCAGGCCGGCCTGCAGCTCGGGCAGGTGGTGGCTGACCTGGGTGAGCTGGCCGACGAAGGTGGTGACCAGCAGCCACAGGGTGACCAGCTCGGCCACCGAGAGGCGGCCGCCGCCCACCAGCGCCACGCCGCCCACGCCCAGCGCCGCGAGCATGGCGTGCACGACCAACCCGGTGCGCAGCCCGACGCTGGCCGAGGCGCGGCAGGTGGCGGCGACCCGGGCCAGCACCTGGGCGGCGCGGTCGGCGTAGCGGCGGACGACGTGCGGCTGGCCGAGGGAGGCCCGGACGTCGTCGCGCCCGGCCACCGCCTCCTCGAGCTGGGCGTTGTGGTCGGACCACGCGGCCTCCTCGGCGAGCTTGCGCTCGGCCACGACCGGCGTCAGGCGCCGCACGACCAGCACGGCCAGCAGCGCCACGAGGGGGAAGGCGAACCAGGCCGGCCACCAGGTCAGGCCGGCGACCACCCAGGCCAGCACCGAGCGCAGCAGCGCGCGGGCCATCTCCCAGCCGGTGCGGCGCAGCAGGACGCCGAGGGCGCGCGGGTCGTCGTCGACCCGGTCCATGACCTCCCCGACGGCCTGCTCCTCCAGCACCGGCAGCGGCTGGGCCAGCGCGGCGCCCAGCAGGTCGGCGCGCAGGCGGCCCTCGGCGCGGCCCACGACGCCGGAGAAGCCCGTGCGCCCGGCGGTGTCGAGCAGCGTCGCGCCCAGCAGCAGCGCGGCGAGCACGGCCACCAGGGTCGCCGTGGGCTGGTCGGCGATCCGGCCGGCGACCACCGTGGCGAGCGTCTCCCCCAGCGCCCCGATGACGGCGGCCACCGCGGCCAGCGCCGAGGTGGTGCCGGCGAGGCGTCGCCAGGTCAGCGGCTGGGCGCGCACGGCAGCTCCTCCTCCGTGCCGCTGGTCGAGCGGGCCGGCGGTGTGGTGTTCGGGGGACCGGGGGTGTCCGGTGCTCGTCACGGTATCGGCCGGCGCCGACAGCCCGCCTCCCCTCATCCCCTTCGTGATCACGGGATCCCGGCGCGGGTGCGCAGACGGCGGGCGGGGCGACGGCACGTCGCTGACCCGATGCGTCGCCATCACCGGGCCAGCTCCCGGGACGGGTGCTCGAGGGCGAGCACCGCACAGCTCGGCTGCAGCACTCGTCGCTCCACAGGCGAGCGAGGCGACACGTGCTGCACCGCCCGCCCGGACGCCGATCCGCGGTCTCAGGTGATCAGTTGCGACGACCCTCGGGGACCGACGATCCACCGCGGAACGGCAGCGACGGCCCGCGCAGCCGTCCCCGCAGCGCGGCGGCGGCGGACGAGGCGCTCCAGCGGGCACGCTGTCCCGATGAGCCAGAGCCAGCCCTCGCCCTGCACCGGCGGCCCCGGTCTGACACGACCGCGCCGGCCGGTCCGGCGCTCAGCAGCCGCCTTCGCCGGTGCTGCCGTCCTGGGTGCTGCCACCTGGGCGAGCTGGCTCGGCTGGGACCACACCGCCTCCTACGACCGCATCACCGGCACCGTGCAGTCCCCCTACGTGACCCTCCAGGTGCTCGGGTGCGCCCTGACCGTGGGGCTGGTCGTCGCCGTCCTGGCCGCCCGGCGCTCCCCGCTGACGGGGGCGGGAGGGGTGGCGCTGGGCTTCTGGGTCCCGTGGACGGTGGACGCCGCCGCCAACGACGACTCGGGGCTGTTCGCGGTGGGCGCGGTGCTCCTGGCGTTCGGGCTGGCCGCGGGGACGACGGTGGCGGCCTGCGTCGGGATCGGGACGGGGGCGGCGCTGCGGGCCGCGAGGCGCCGAGCGAGTGCCACCGCGGGGTGACGCCCTCCCAGCGCGGCCGGCCTGCCGCCGGTGCCGCGGAGCTGCACGGCCGTCCCACCGCACGCCCCGGCTCTGGGCGGCACGCGGTCACGTCCTTGCCGGCCGCGGAACGCCGCCCCTAGTCTCGACGGCATGGACCTCTTCCTGTGGATCGCGGGACCGTTCTTCGTCGCGCTCGTGGCCACGTGGATCCCGCTGAGGGCCTTCGTGCGACACCAGCAGCTGAAGACGAGGTAGCTCCGCCAGGCCGTTCCAGCCGTCGGTCGGCAGGGGCGGGCGCGCTCCAGGCCCCACCGTCGGACCTGTGGCCGCCGAGCAGAGGTCGACCGACACCGGCGCGTCCTGCGCCAGCGAGGAGCACCCGCCATGGCCGAGGACGCCGGCTTCGCCCTCGGGCCCATCCACCACGTGCAGCTGGCGGTGCCGCGCGGTCAGGAGGGCCAGTGCCGAGCCTTCTGGGGCGACGTGCTGGGCATGCGGGAGCTGGCGAAGCCGCCCGTGCTGGCCGCGCGAGGCGGGTGCTGGTTCTCGGGCGGTCCGCTGGAGGTGCACCTCGGCGTCGAGGAGCCCTTCGCGCCGGCCCGCAAGGCCCATCCCGGACTTCTCGTCGACGGCATCCAGGCCCTGGCACGCCGCTTGGAGGACGCCGGTCACCCCGTCACCTGGGATGACGACTTCCCCGGCCACGACCGCTTCTACGCCGACGACCCGTTCGGCAACCGCCTGGAGTTCCTGCAGCCGCACGCCCGCTGAAGGCGACCGGCCCTGCGGACGGGACGGGCCGGGTCAGGCGATCACCAGGACGAGGCCCGCGGCGACGAGCAGCGCCGCGGTCGCGGCGTGGACGCTCAGCGCGTGGCCAGCGGCCGCCTGCCGGAGGGGCGCCTGCAGGCCCGGCTCGAGCACGCCCACCAGGTGCTGACCCGCTGAGAGCGCCCCGCCCTCCACCGGTGGCCGTGCGCCGGGCCCAGCCGACCGCTCGCGTCACGGGCCTCGCACCAGCCCCTCCTGGTAGGCGATGACGACCAGCTGGGCCCGATCGCGGGCTCCCAGCTTCGTCATCGCCCGGTGCACGTGCGTGCGGACCGTCAGGGGGCTCACGACCAGCCGTTCAGCGATCTCCTGGTTGGACAGCCCGCGCGCGGCCATCCCGGTGATCTCGCGCTCGCGGTCGGTCAGCGTGGGGAGCAGTCCGCGAGGCAGGTCGTTGGTGCCGTCAGGGCTGGCGAGGAAGCGGTCGACGAGGATGCGGGTGGCGACCGGTGAGAGCAGCGCCTCACCGCTGACGACGGTCCGGATCCCGGCCAGCAGGCCGTCAGCGGTGACGTCCTTGCCGAGGAACCCGCTCGCACCGGCCTTGAGCGCTCGGGCCACGTGCTCGTCGGACTCGAAGGTGGTCAGGACCATCACCCGCGTGCCCGTCAGGTCGGCGGCGGAGCAGATCTGCCGGGTCGCGGCCAGACCGTCGAGGACCGGCATCCGGATGTCCATCAGCACCAGGTCCGGGTGGTGGCGCCGGGTGAGCTCGACCGCCTGCTCGCCGTCGGCGGCCTCGGCGACGACCGTCATGTCGTCGCAGGAGTCGACCAGCATGCGGAACGTCGAGCGCAGCAGCGCCTGGTCGTCAGCGAGGAGCACCCGGATCACAGGGGTGTCCGCCCTTCCTGCCACGCGGCCAGCGGAACGACCAGGTCGACGGCGTACCGGTCGGGCCCGGTCGGGCCCGACCGGACCGTCCCCCCCAGCGCCGCAGCGCGCTCCCGCATCCCGACCAGCCCGTAGCCCGCCCCTGCCGGACCGTGCCGGACGCCGGTGTTCACCACGTGTGCGGAGAAGGCGTCCTCGGTGTAGGTGAACGTGATCGTGACGGAGGGCGTGACCGCGTGCCGGGTGACGTTGGTCAGGGCCTCCTGGACGATCCGGAAGGCGGTGAGGTCGACCAGCGGGGGCAGGCGCACCGGTGACCCATCGCTGCGCACCGTGACGTCGATGCCGACCGCCCGGCAGGGCCCGACCAGCTCGGCGAGCTGGTCGAGCCCTGGTGCCGGCGCGGTGGCCGCCGAGGGGTCGTCGTCGTGGGTGCGCAGGACGGCCACGGTCGCCTTGAGCTCCCGCAGCGCCGCCGAGGTGGAGAGGCTCAGCCCGGTCAGCAGCTCGCGCGCCTGCTCCGGGCGCTTGTCCAGCAGGTGGCTCGCGGTGCCGGCCTGCGCGTGCGCGACGGCGAGGTGGTGCGCGACGACGTCGTGCAGGTCTCGCGCGATGCGCAGGCGCTCCTCGCCCAGCCGGTGGCGGATGTCGTCCTCGCGGGTGCGCTCGGCGTCCTCCGCGCGAGCCCGGACCACCTCCAGGTACGAGCGCTGGGCCCGGGTCGTCCGGCCGGCGAAGACCGCCGGCAGCAGCCAGAGGGCGACGCCGACGGTGCGCAGCACCAGCGACCCGCCCGTGGGGGCGTCGGCCACCCCACCCACGATGACCGCGCCCACCGCCAGGCCGGTCCACCACACCACCGCCCTCACGGACGCGACGACCGTCAGCCAGTACAGGCACCCGATCAGCGGGGCCAGCAGCAGCGGGGTCGGCAGGTAGCCGATCGCGCACGCGGCGGTCTCGCAGCAGATCGCCACGGCTGTCGCGGCGCGCGGACACCGGGCAGCGACGACCAGGGCGCCGCTCGCGACCAGGCTGAGCAGCACGCCCGGGACCAGCTCGGCCGGCCCGAAGATCCCCTGGGTGCCGATGCTGGCACCCAGGGCGGCGAAGAGGAACGCGACGAGCGCGGCCACGCCGTTCATCGGACCGACCCGAGCGGTAGCCATCAGCGCATGCTAGGCACGGGGCCGGCCGTCCGGTCCGCGTCGGGCCCGGCCGGCCCGTCACCCATCCCCTCGCCCTCCACGTCGACGCGCGGCAGCCACCGGTCCAGCCACCGCGGCAGCCACCACGCCCGCTCGCCGAGGATCTGCAGGACGGCGGGCACCAGCGTCAGGCGGACGACGAAGGCGTCGAAGAGGACCGCGGCGGCCAGCCCCAGACCCACCATCTTGATCAGCGGTTCATGAGCAGCCGCGAACCCTCCGAAGACCGCGATCATGATCACCGCGGCGGCGACCACGATCTTCGAGCTCTGGTCGAAGCCGGTCACGACGGCCTGCCGGGCCGGCACGCCGCGGGCGTGCGCCTCGCGCATCCGGGAGACCAGGAAGACCTGGTAGTCCATCGCGAGCCCGAACACGATCCCCACGAGCAGGACCGGCATCAGGCTCATGACCGGCCCTGTCCCCTCCACGGCGAGCAGGTCAGCGGCCCAGCCCCACTGGAAGACCGCGACGATCACCCCGAGGGAGGCGAAGAGCGAGAGCAGGAAGCCGCCCGCGGCCTTGATCGGGATCCAGAGGGAGCGGAACACCATCATGAGGAGCAGCACCGCGAGACCCACCACGAGGCCGAGGTAGGGCAGCAGGGCCGACTGCGTCTTCTGCGCCATGTCGATGTCGAGCGCCGTGGTGCCCGTGATCTCGTAGGTCACGCCCTGGTCGCGCTCCACGGCCGGGCGGGCCTCGCGCAGCGACTCCACCAGCGCCTCGGTGCGCTCGTCGGTCGGCCCGGTGGTGGGGACGGCGGTGAGGACGGCGGTGTCCCCCTGCTCGTCGAAGGCCGGGCTCGACACCGACGCCACGCCGTCGGTCGCCGCGACGCTGCTAGCGACGGCCGCCACCGCGGTCTGCGGGTCACCGGCGCCGCGGGCGTCGACCACCACCGTCAGCGGGCCGTTGGAACCGGGACCGAACGCCTCGGCCCGCAGGTCGTAGGCCCGGCGCTCGGTGGCCGTGGTCGGCAGCGAGGCGTCCCCGGGGGTGCCCAGCTGCAGCGACAGCGCCGGGACCGCGACCACGGCCAGCACCGCGACCCCGGCCACCGCGGCCAGGAGCGGACGGCGCTGCACCAGCCGCATCCACGCCCGGGCCAGCGGGACGCGGGGCGAGGTGCGACCACCGCGCCGCTGCGCCCGCGAGCGGACCAGGTCGGGGAACACGCCCAGCATCGCGGGGACCAGGGTCAGTGCGACCAGGACGGCCACGACGACGGCGCCGGCGGCGGCCAGCCCCATCTTCGTCAGCGACGGGATGCCGACCACGAACAGCCCGGCGAGCGCGATCACCACCGTGCTGCCGGCGAAGACCACGGCCGAGCCAGCGGTGCCGACGGCGCGACCGGCCGCCGCCTCGGCGTCGTCGTGGGTCCGGCGCTCCTCCTGGTAGCGCGAGACGACGAACATCGCGTAGTCGATGCCGACCGCCAGGCCCAGCATCAGGGCGAGGATCCCGCTGGTGATCGCCATCTCCAGCGGCCCCGCGAGCGCCCAGACGCCGAGGAAGGAGATGGCCACCCCGATGATCGCGGTGAGCAGCGGCAGCCCCGCGGCCACCAGCGACCCGAAGGTCAGCAGCAGGACGACGGCCGCGACCGCGACCCCGATGAGCTCGATGGCGCTCATGCTGGTGGGGCTGTCGAGCGCCGAGCCGCGCACCTCCGCGGTCAGCCCGTCGTCCCGGGCCTGCTCGACGGCCTCCTCCAGCTGGGCGCGCGAGGCGTCGGTCACCTCCGCCGACGGCACGTCGTAGCTCACCGACGCGAAGCCGGTCGAGCCGTCGGCGCTGATGCTCGAACCCGCGGCGGGAGGCACCACCCGGGACACCTGGGGGCTGTCGGCCGCGGTCGCCAGCGCCGCCTCGACGGCCGCCCGGTTCGCCGGCGCCTCCAGCGAGCCCCCACCGGGGGCGACGAAGACGAGGGTCGCCGACGCGCTGTCCACAGCGGTGTCGGGGAAGCGCTCCGCGAGGAGGTCGAACGCCTCCTGCGACTCGATCCCCGGGATCGTGGCCCGGGTCTTGACCGGGCCCTCGGACGTGACGGCGGCCGTCACCGCCCCCGCGAGGACCAGCACCCAGAGCGAGGCCGTCCACCACCGCTGCCGGAAGGCGAGACGACCGAGTCGATCGAGAAGAGCTGCCATGTCGAACCTCTCCAGTTCCCCAGTGGGTCACTGGCAGCCTTCCGACTCGGGGCCGGCTCGTCGTCGTGCAGACGCAGGCTCCGCCTACGCAGATCGCCGTACCCGACCTCGACGAGAGCGGTGCGATCAGGAAGGCGGGAGGCCCGCGAGGGCGGCGTCCAGCTCGGGCGCCAGCCGCTCGGCCAGCGCCGGGACGACGCCCCAGGCCTCCGTCAGCTCCCGCAGCTCCGCGGCCTGCTCGGGGGTGGGCGCCGCGCCGGTGCGCACCGCGCGCAGCAGGGCGTTGCGCGGGGTGTGGCGGGAGTCGACGAACTCCACGACGTCGACCCGGTACCCGAGCAGGCGCAGGACGGCGGCGCGCAGGGCGTCGGTGAGCACGTCGGCGAAGCGCTCGCGCAGGATCGGGGAGCGCACCAGCGCGCCGTAGGGCGCCGGAGCGCCTGCGCCCGACCCGATCTGGCGCTGCACGTCGTGGTGGCAGCACGGGGCGGCCAGCACCACGGGGGCGCCCCAGCGCACGGCGCGGGCCAGGGCGTCGTCGGTCGCGGTGTCGCAGGCGTGCAGGGCCAGGACGACGTCGGGAGCGCCACCCAGCTCAGCCGTCGGGTCGGCGTCCGCGATGGTGCCGGGGGTGAAGGTGAGGCCCTCCAGCCCCGCCTGCGCCGCGCGCTCGGCGCTGCGGGCGACGAGGTCGTCGCGCAGCTCGACGCCGACCGTCCGGGCGCCGCGGGGCTGCTCGGCCAGCCAGCGGTGGGCGGCGAAGGTGAGGTAGGCGTTGCCGCACCCCAGGTCGACCACCCGCAGCGGCTCGGCGACGGCACCGGCCACCGCCCCGAGGACCGGCTTGGCGGTGGGCGCGAGCTGGCGCAGGAAGGCGTCGACCTGGCGGCGCTTGTCGCCGTCGGCCCCCAGGACGGCGAACAGCGGGTCGCCCGGGTCGAGCAGCCGCTCCTTGGCGCGGTCGTGGGCCGCGGGCCCGCCGCGGGCGGCGGCCGGCTCCACCGCCCGGCTGGAGGTGGCGCTGCGGTGCACCTGGGCCTGCCCGCGCTTGGTCACCCGCACCTGCAGGGTCTCGACGGCGGTCTCCACGTGCCAGTTGCTGAAGGGCACGGCGAGCAGCGCGTCGACGGCGGCAGGTGCGCCCTCGGCGTCGTGGTTGAAGGTGCGGACGGCGGGCCCGGTGCGGTGCACGGCCTGCAGGTGGCGGCCCGCCTTGAGGTCGACCGGGCGCAGCTCGACGCGCTCGGGCTCGGGCGGCTCCTGCCCGCGGCGGCGCCCGGAGGCGACGGCGCGCACGAGCGGCCCGGCGTCCAGGAGCAGCGCGCGCACGGCGTCCAGGGCGGGCGCGAGCTCGGTGGTGGGCACGGGGGTCTCCTCAGGCAGCGGTGCTGGTCGTGGGACGGGTGGTCGCCGTGCGGGAGGCGGGCAGCGGGAGGACGCGCACCAACACGTGCGGGCGGGAGTGCCGCCGGTAGCCGACGGTGACCTTCCGCCGACGCAGGACGACGGTGACGACGATCGCCACCGCGAGCAGGGCGGCGACGCCGCCCACGGCGATCGAGGCGCGGGGCCCGAACGCCTCGCCGAGCCACCCGACCACGGGCGCGCCGATCGGCGTGGTGCCCGCGAAGACGGCCATGTAGATCGCCATGACCCGCCCGCGCAGCGCGGGCTCGGTGGTCATCTGGACGGTGGCGTTCGCCGCGGTCATCAGGGTCAGCGCCGAGGCGCCGACCGGGATCAGGCTGAGCGCGAACAGCTCGTAGGTCGGCATCGCCGAGGCGAGCAGGGCGAAGAACCCGAACGCCGCGGCGGCCCCGACGACCAGCCGCAGGCGCGGCCGCTCGCGGCGGGCGGCCGCCAGGGCCCCGGCCAGCGAGCCGATCGCCATCACCGAGCCCAGCAGCCCGTACTCGGTCGCCCCGCGGCCGAACTCCACGCGCGCCATGAGCGCGGTGGTCATCTGGAAGTTCATGCCGAACGCACCGACCAGGCCCACGACCAGCAGGATCATCAGGACGTCGGGCCGCGAGCGCACGTAGGCGAGCCCCTCGCGGGTGGCCCCGCGGCCGCGGCGGGCGCGCGGCAGCGGGTGCAGCTCCGACGTCCGCAGCGCGAGCAGGGCGAGCACGGTGGCGGCGAAGGTCGCGGCGTTGATGAGGAAGACCGGCCCGGTGCCGACCGCGGCGATGAGCAGGCCCGCCACGCCGGGCCCGACCAGGCGGGCGGCGTTGAACGAGGCGCTGTTGAGCCCCACGGCGTTGGCCAGCTGCGCCGGCGGCACCATCGCGGCCACGAAGGTCTGGCGCACCGGTGCGTCGATCGCGGAGGTGACGCCGAGCAGCCCGGCCAGCACGTACACCTGCCACAGCTGGGCGTGCCCGCCGAGCACGAGCACCCCGAGCAGCAGCGCCCACAGCCCCGACATCGACTGCGTGGCGACCATGAGCGCCCGCTGGGGCAGGCGGTCGGCGAGCGTGCCGGCCAGCGGGCCCAGCACCAGGGCGGGGCCGAACTGCAGCGCGGTCGTGATGCCGACGGCCACCGCGGAGTCGTCGGTCAGCACCGTGAGCACGAGCCAGTCCTGGGCCACGCGCTGCATCCAGGTGCCGACGTTGGAGACGATCGCGCCGGCGGCCCACACCCGGTAGTTGCGCACCGCGAGCGACCGGAACGTCGGGGCGAGGGCTCCCCCGACCCTGGTGAGGGCCGTCATCGCGCCGCCAGCTCCTGGAGCAGGACGGCGGCGCGGGCCAGCACGCGGCGGTCCTCGGCGTCCAGCTCGGCCAGCCGGCCGGCCAGCCACGCGTCGCGGCGGCGCCGGGTCTCCTTGACGTGGCGGGCGCCGTCCTCGGTGAGGGCGACGAGCACCTGGCGGCCGTCGTCGGGGTGGTCGGTGCGCACCACCAGGCCCGCCTCGGCCAGCGCGTTGACCGTGCGCGTCATCGAGGGGGGCTGCACGTGCTCGCCGTCGGCCAGCGCGCGGGGGGTGGTGGGGCCGCCGCGGTCCAGCGCCGCCAGGACGGCGTACTGGCCGTCGGTGATCGCCTCGCTGCTGCGCTCGCGGCGCAGCCGCCGGGCCGCGCGCATCACGGACACGCGCAGCTCGGCCGCCAGCGGGGCGGGGCGGCAGCGCGAGGGGGCGATCGGGGCGACGGTCACATCGGTAGCATAGGTCATTACTCCGGCTAACGATCGGCGGAGCCGGGCTGTTCCCCCGTAGGCTCCGCCCGTGCCGATCTACCTGCGCCCGGAGGACCGGCGTCCGCCGCCGGAACCCCTGGTCACCGACGACCGACGCGCTGTGGTCATCGGCACCGCGCTGTGGGCGCTGCTCGCCGTGCTGGCCCTGCTGATGAGGGACCGCCTGGCCGAGGCCGGCGACGGCTGGTGGCTGTGGTCGGCGCTGTGCGGCTTCGTCCTCGGCTTCGTCGGCCTGTGGCACCTGCACCGCCGCGCGCGCAGCGGCCGGCGCTAGACCTCGGCCTCAGCCCGCGGACTCCTCCACCAGGGCGGCCGCCGCCCGCTCCGGCGCGGCCAGCAGCGCCTGCACCAGCAGCCGCGCGCCCCACGCCCCCGCCGCCTGCGCCAGGCCGCGGGCCAGCCCGGACGTCGTCGCGGCGTGCACGCGGGCACCCGGCCCCTCGCCCTCCACCCACCAGTCCACGCCGGCGCCGTCCACGGCCAGGCGCTCGTGGCGGCGCCAGGTCGCCGGGGCGCCGGGCAGCGCGGCGCGCACCGCGGCCTCCACCGCCACCTCCCGCCCCCCGCCGGACACCTGCCCCGCCGCCCGCTCGGAGGCCAGGTCGAGGTCGAGGACGTCGGCCAGCGCCGCCGCGCGCGCGGCGCCCGGCACGAGCCGCGCGCCCAGGTCGGTGCGGGCCAGCCACATCGGGGCGTCGCACACCACGGCGTCCTCGGCCTCGGCCAGCACCGCGCGCCCGTCGGGGTCGAGGGCCGCCACGGCCACCGGCGCCCGCAGGTCAGGGGCGGCGTCGGCCAGGGCCCGCCACAGCGCGAGCAGGTCCGCGGGCGCGGGCGGGAGGAGCCGGCCGTCGGCGAGGTCGTCGAGCAGGGACTGCCAGGCGTCGGCGTCCAGGTCGTCCCAGGTGGAGACGAGCCCGAGGGCGCGGGCGAGCTCGGGGTCGGCGGCCAGCACCGCCGCGGCCCCGGCCGGCACCGCGGGCAGCAGGGCGGCCAGCCCCGCGGGGGCCCCGGCGGCGGCGCGCCCGCGCAGGCCGAGCCGCCGCGCGAGCCACCACGCGGCGTGGCCGGGCGCGTCCACACCCGCGCCGTCGGCGCCGACCAGGCGCACCGGGGCCACCACGGCGGCCCGCAGCCCGGGGTCGGCGGCCACCGCGGCGAGCAGCTCCGCGCGGACGCCGGGGCGCACCAGGTCGAGGTCGCGCACGGCCACCACCTCGGCGGCCACGGCGCCCGCCAGGCCGGCGTCCGCGGCGCGCTCGGCGAGGTCGTCGAGCCACCGCTCGGCCCCGTCGAGGTCGGCGAGGGCCTCCGGAGGGTCGTCGGGGTCGACGTCGGCCCACCGCAGCACGGCGAGCCCCGCTGCCACCCCGGCCGCCTCCAGCACCGGTGCACCCCACCGCCGGAGCAGGTCGGGCGCGACCACGCCGACCTCCTCGGGGTCGAGCAGCGCCGAGGCGGGCGAGCCGGGCAGCACCAGGCCCGCCGCGGGCACCGGCTCACCCTCGGCGTCGGCCAGGAGCAGGTCACCCAGGCCCGGGAGGTCCCCCGGGCGCAGCGCCCCGTCGGCCACCGCCGCGGCCACGAGCCCCAGGACGGCGTCCGCGACCTCCTCGGGGTCACCTCCGTCCTCCTCGCCCTCCTCCCCCAGGGCCACCGCGGCGGCCAGCGCGGGGTCCTCCAGCAGGGCGCGCGGGGCCAGGGTGCGCGCCCCCAGGCGCTCCAGCAGCGCGGTGGCCGCGGGCGAGGACGCCACCTCCGGGTCGACGACCCGCAGCCCGTGCCGGGCGAGCAGGGCCAGCGCGGACGCCGGGCAGCCGGGCGCGCCCAGCACCGCGCCCCGGACGCCGCGCACGGTGCGCCCGTCGGCCAGCGGCACCGGCAGGGCGCCGAGCTGCTCGCGGGCGACCGGGTCGAGCGCGGCGGCCGCAAGCGCCCCCGCGCGCGCGGCCCAGGCGGCGGGGTCGGCGGTCGGCGGCAGGGCGTCGACGACGTCGGCGACCGACAGGCGCCGCACCCCGAGCGCTCGCAGGGCGGCTCCGGCGCGGGCCGGCGCCGTGACCAGGCCGGCGAGCAGGGGCGCGAGCGCGGCCAGGGCGGCAGGGTCGTCGGCGAGCGCGCCCTCCAGCGCCACGGCGTCGCGGGGGCGCAGCGGAGCGGCGTCCTCGACGGCGCGCAGCACGGGCGCGGCGGGCAGCAGGGCCAGCGCCTGCTCGCGCAGGGCCGCGTCGAGCTCGCCGGCGGGCAGCCCGACCGGCACGAGGGGCAGCACGTCGTCCCCCGCGGCGGCGCGCTCGGTGAGCAGCGCCACGAACGCGGCGGCGGCGCCGGCCAGCACGGCGTCGGTGGCGGGCCCGGGCGCGACGGAGCGGCGCGAGGCCTCCAGCGGCAGGCTCGCCACGAGCAGCGCGGGCCACGGCAGCGGCTCGTCGGTGGGCGTGGGCGCGTGGACGACGGGCAGGTGGCCGCTCCCCGGCGACGGGTCGCGGGGCAGCGCCCAGGTCACCGACCACCCGCTGGCGACCAGGCGCTGGCGCTCCTCTGTGGGCCGGTCGGCGAGGTCGGCGGGCCGGAAGCGGCCCGTGCGCCGCAGGACGTGCCAGCGCTCCCCCACGCCCGCGACCCGCCGCGGAGGCGCGCCGGGCAGCTCGACGACGACCTCGGCCAGGGCCGGCAGCGCGAGCAGCAGCGCGTCGCCGACCGCCGCGAGCTGGGCCGTGACGGCCTCGACGGCGGCCGGGTCGCGCAGCGGCAGCACCACCGCGGTGTCGAAGCCCTCCGGCACCTGCCCCCCGGCCGGCCAGGGCAGCCGCAGCACCGGCACGTGCCCGGCCCGGGCGGTCACCTCCCGCGCGAGCGCTCCCGGCGCCCGCTCGGCCACCAGCGCTGCGGTGCGCCGCTGCGAGAAGGCGACGCCGACCCCGTCCGCGCGCACCACCTGCGGGGCGTCGGTGACGGCCAGCACGGCGGCGAAGCCGACGCCGAAGCGCCCGGTGGCCCCGGCGTCCTCGCGCTTGGCGGAGGCGCGCAGCGAGGCCAGCGCCCGCACGCCCGCGGCGTCCAGGGGCGCGCCGGTGTTCGCCGCGACGAGCACCCCGTCGTCCAGCCGCAGCAGCAGCCGGCCCGGCGCCCCGGCCCGCGACGCGGCGTCCGCGGCGTTCTGGGCCAGCTCGACCACGACGCGGTCGCGGTAGCCCCCGAGGGCGAGGTCCTCCTCGGCGTTGGCGTCCTCGCGGAAGCGGTCCGGGGAGGCGGCCCACGTGGCCAGCACCGCCTCGCGCAGGGCGGCGGTGCCGAACGGGTCGGCGCCGCTCACCGCGGTCAGTCGGTGAGGGAGACGGGCTCGTAGCCGGTCTCGTCCAGCACCGGCGCGGACACCGGCTCCGGCTCGACCACGAGGTCGGTCTCGCTGTGCGCGCCGCAGCCGTGGTCGCGGCTGACGACGCGGCCGTCGTCGGGCGACCAGTCGTTGGCGCAGACGCCGAAGACCTGGCGCAGGCTGCCGGCCAGGGGCAGGAAGAACCCGCACGTGGTGCACGGGGCGGCCGCGGCGCGCGCGGTCTCGCTGCTCGGCCCGCGATCACCCTCGTACCAGCGGGTCGCGGCCTCCGAGCGGCCCGTGGCCGACAGCACCCGCGGGCGGCCCAGGCCGAGCTCCCACAGGGCCACGGCGTCCACGTCGTCGTCACCGGTGGCCTGGTAGCCGGGCTCCAGGCGGTCGTCCTCGGCGATCCGGGGCAGGACGTCGGTCGGGCCCACGTCGCCGGGACGCAGCCGCTCGCTCCAGGGCAGCCAGGCCGGGGCCAGGACGGCGTCGGCGTCCGGCAGCAGGACCGCCTCGGAGACGGTGACCGCCTTGGCCCGCGGGGCGCGGGCGACGACGACCGACCACACCCACCCGCGGTAGCCGGGGTCGGTGCAGGCGAAGCGGTGGGTCACCACGCGGTCGCCGTCGGCGCGGGCGCCGAGGTGGTCGCCGACCGCTGCGGGTCCGGAGGCGCCGTCGGCGCGCGCGGCCTCGACGGCGGCCCCGCGGGCCAGGTCGACGGCGGCGGCGGCAGCGGCGTCCAGCGCCGGGCGGCGGGTGCGGGCAGGGGGCACGGGGGCCTCAGCCCTCCAGGTCGTCGGCGACCTTGCGCAGCACCGCCGCGACCTTGGCCGTGCCGGCCTTCTCGGGGTACCGGCCGCGGCGCAGCTGCGCCGACATGCCCTCGAGCACCTTGATCAGGTCCTCCAGGATGCCGACCATGTCCTCGGCGGGCTTGCGCTGGGCGGCGACCACGGAGTGCCCGGCGTCGATCACGCGCACCGACAGCGCCTGCTTGCCCTTGCGGCCGTCGGCCACGCCGAACTCCAGCGTGGCGCCCGGCTTGACGGTCTCGGTGCCCGCGGGCAGCGCGGAGGCGTGCAGGAACACCTCCTCGCCGTCGTCGGTGGCGAGGAAGCCGAAGCCGCGCTCGGCGTCGAACCACTTGACCTTGCCAGTGGGCACGGTGGGGACCTCAGGACTCTCGTGTCGCAGACGGGGGCGGCACCGGGGTCGGCGCTCGCGGCCCCCAGGGTATCGGCCCCGGGCGCCGGCGGGGTCAGCGCCGCGGGCGGGCGCCGGAGCGGAGGCGCTGCACGTGGCCGTCGAGCCAGGCGGCGAAGCCGGTGAGGTCGCGCAGGACGGCGGTCGCCCCGACCGCGCGCAGCTCCGCCTCCCCGACCGGGCCGGTGAGCACCGACAGCCCCTCGACCCCCGCGGTGAGCGCGGCCACGACGTCGCCGGGGTGGTCGCCGACGTAGGCCGTGGCGCCGAGCTCGACGAGCACCGCGCCCTTGGCCTCGGCGAAGCGCCCGCCCACCGCGACGTCCACGGACCCCGCCAGGCCCGCCTCGGCCAGCACGAGCTCCAGCGGCCCCTGCTGCTTCGCGCTGATGACCAGCGCCCGTCCCCCGGCCGCGCGGACGGCGTCCAGCGCGGCCAGCGCCCCGGGCAGCGGCGGCACGCCGGGCGCGTCCGGGGCGTCGTGGCGGGCGCGGTAGTCGAGCGCCACGGCCGTGCGGAGCGCCTCGTCGGCGCCGGGGGCGAGGTCGGCCAGGGCCAGCTCCAGCGGGACGCCGATCGTGCGCCAGACCTCCGCGGGGGTGGTGGCGACGCCGTGCGCGGCCAGCGCCGCCGTGAGGCAGGTGCCGATCCGGGTGCTGGAGTCGACCAGGGTCATGTCGAGGTCGAACCCGACGATGGGCACCGACGCGCTCACGGATGCGCTCACAGCGCCCCCAGCTCGCCCAGGCGCGCCCCGACCTGCTCCAGGACGTCCTCGCTGCCGGCGTAGACGCCGTCCGCGCGCGGCCAGTGCGTGACCACCTCGGTGAAGCCGGCGTCGCGGGCGCGGCCCACGGCGTCGGTGAACCGCTCGACCGACGTCATGGCGTACCCGCCCTCCTCCGCGCGGTCGACGTTGAGGTACCGCTCGACGGTCGCCGGGTCGCGCCCGGCGGCGGCCAGGACGTCGTCCAGGCGCGCCGACAGCTCGCCCACTCCCTGCCACCAGGCGGCGTCGTCCACGCCCCACGGGCCGGTGGTCGCCCAGCCCTGCCCGAAGGCGGCGACCAGGCGCATCGAGCGCGGTCCGTTGGCGGCCACCACGAACGGCGGGCGGGGGCGCTGCACCGGGCCGGGCAGCATCCGCGCCTCGACGGCGGAGAACCAGTCCCCGCTCCAGGTGGTCACCGGCTGCGTGAGCAGGGCGTCGAGCAGCTGGACGAACTCCGCGAACCGGTCGACCCGCTCGCGCGCGGACAGCTCCGGGCCGCCGAGCACCGCCGCGTCGAAGCCGGTGCCGCCCGCGCCCAGCCCGAGCGTGAGGCGGCCGTCGCTGACGTCGTCCAGCCCGGCGGCGTCCTTGGCGAAGGGCACGGGGTGGCGGAAGTTGGGCGAGGCCACCCAGGTGCCGAGCCGGATGCGCTCGGTGACGGTCGCGGCCGCCACCAGGGTCGGCACCGTGGCGCCCCACGGCTCGTCGGCCAGCGAGCGCCAGGCGAGGTGGTCGTAGGTCCAGGCGGAGTCGAAGCCGAGGGCCTCCGCGCGGCGCCAGCGCTGAGCGTCCTCGCGCCAGCGCAGCTGGGGCAGCAGGGTGATCCCGATCCTCACGCCGGCGACGCTACCGGCACCCGTCCGGCGGCACCCGCGGCGCGCAGACGCCGATCCACGGACCCACCGCGCGCGCCGGCGCGTACCGTGGAGCGGATGCCCTCCCGACCGCCTGCCCCGCGCAGCCTCGCCGACGACCTGCGCGGTCGCGACGACGCGGCGCTGTCGGCGCTGCTGCGGGCCCGCCCCGACCTCGCAAGCCCGGTGCCGTCGGACACGTCCTCCCTCGCCGTGCGCGCCAGCACCCGGATCAGCGTGCAGCGCGCCCTGGACCGCCTGGACACCCCGACGCTGCAGGTGCTCGAAGCCCTCGTCGCCCTGCCCGAGCCGGTGCCGGTGGCCGACCTGGCCCGCGCCGTGGCCGCACCGCAGGCGGCCGTGCGGCGGCTGCTGGAGCAGGTGCGCACCGCCGCGCTCGTCTGGGGCTCCGACCGCGAGCTGCACCCGGTGCGGGCGGTGGCCGACGTCCTCGGCCCCACCCCCGCCGGCCTGGGGCCGCGGCTGCGCGACGCCCTGGGCACCCGCTCGCCGGTGCGGGTCGCGGCCCTGGTCGACGACCTGGGGCTCGAGCCCAGCGGCGACCCGGTGCGCGACCTGGACGCCGTGGCCGCGCACCTGGGAGAGCCCGAGCACCTGAGCGCCCTGCTGGAGCAGGCGCCCGCGCCGGCCCGCGAGCTGCTCGACCGCCTCACCTGGGGCCCACCGGTCGGAGCCGTCGAGCACGCCGAGCGGGCCGTGCGCGCCGCCGAGGCCGCCACCCCGCTGGAGTGGCTGCTGGCCCGCGGGCTGCTGGCCCCCGCCGGTCCCGGCCACGTGGTGCTGCCGCGCGAGGTCGCCGTCGCGCTGCGCGGCGGCCGGGTGCTCGCCGGCCTGGACGCCGAGCCGCCCGCGGTGGCCACCACGGCCCGCCGCGCCGACCTCGTCGAGGGCTCCGCCGCCGGCCAGGCGGCCGAGGCGGTGCGCCTGGTCGAGGAGCTGCTGGAGGGCTGGAGCGCCGCGGCCCCGCCCGTGCTGCGCGCCGGGGGGCTGGGGGTGCGCGAGCTCAAGCGGGTCGCGGACCGCCTGGACGTGGACGCCGAGCACGCCGCGTTCCTCGTCGAGCTCGTCCGCCTCTGCGGGCTGGCCGCCGACGACGGGGAGGCCGACCCCGCCTGGGCGCCCACCCCCGCCTACGACGAGTGGCGCGCCCAGGACACCGCCGAGCGCTGGGCGCTGCTGGCCACCTGCTGGCTGCGGACCTCCCGCGTGCCCGGGCTGGTCGGGGAGAAGGACGCCCGGGGCACGGCCCGCGCGCCGCTGGCCGACGACCTCGACCGCACCTCCGCGCCCCTGCTGCGCCGGGCCGTGCTGGCCGAGCTGGGCGCGGTCGAGCCCGGCCTGGCCGTCGCCGGGGACCCCGCGGCCGAGCTCGGCGCCCGGGTCCGCTGGCGCGCGCCCCGCCGGGCCGGCGCGATGGCCGGGCGGATGGTCGGCTGGACGCTGCGCGAGGCCACCTGGTTGGGCCTGGTCGGCGCCGGAGCGCTCAGCACCGCCGGGCGCGCGGTCGCGGCCGAGGACGGCGCGGCCGCGGTGGCCGCCCTGTCCGCCGTGCTGCCCGAGCCCACCGACACCGTGCTGCTGCAGGCCGACCTCACCGCGGTCGCGCCCGGCCCGCTGGTGCCCGACGTGGCGGCCGAGCTGGCCCTGCTCGCCGACGTCGACAGCCGCGGCGGCGCCACCGTCTACCGGTTCACGCCGTCCTCGGTGCGCCGCGCGATGGACGCCGGCCGCGGCGCCAGCGACGTCCTCGCCTTCCTCACCGCGCGCTCGGCCACGCCGGTGCCGCAGCCGCTGGAGTACCTCGTGGCCGACGTCGCGCGCCGCCACGGGCGGCTGCGGGTCGGCGTCGCGGGCTCCTACCTGCGCAGCGACGACGAGGCGGCCCTGGCCGAGGTGCTGGCCGACAAGCGGGCGGCGTCCCTGCGCCTGCGCCGCCTCGCCCCGACCGTGGCCGCCGCGCAGGCCTCCCCCACCGCCGTGCTGGAGGTGCTGCGCGGGATGGGCCTGGCGCCGGCCGTGGAGGGCGCGGACGCCGACGTCGTCCTGCGCCGTCCCGCCGCCGCCCGCGCCCCGGCCCGCGAGCGCCCGCGGCCGGTCACCGGCGAGCCGCCCGCGGCGCTGCCGTCGCTGGTCGAGGCCGTCGTGCGGGCCCTGCGCGCCGGGGACGCCGGGGCTCCGGACCCGGCGGCGGGCGGGGCCGGTCGCGGCCACCGACCCCGCCGTGGCGCTGGCGGCGCTGCGCGAGGCCGCCGGCGCGCACCGCAGCCTGTGGGTCGGCGTCAGCGACCGCACCGGGCGCACGAGCGTCCGGCTGGTGGAGCCGGTCGGGATCGAGGGCGGCATGGTCACGGCCCTGGACGCCGCGTCCGGGGAGGTGCGGACCATGTCCGTGCACCGGGTGACCGGAGTCGCGCCCGCCTGAGCCCGGCCGGCCCCCTCCGCCGGTAGCGTGGAGGGCCCCGGCAGGACGGAGCGCCCCCGATGAGCCAGCCCCCGCAGGACCCCACGGCCTACCCGTGGGGCGAGCGCGAGCCGCACGGCGCCTCCCCGCTGCAGCCGGCCGCCCCTGAGCCCGCTCCCGCGCCGGCCCCTGCCCCGTCCTACACCGGGACGCCGTACACCGGGACGCCCTACACCGGGACGCCGTACGCGGGCGCCCCCCACCCCGGCAGCCCGCACCCCTCCGGCCCCGCCGGCGGGGCGCTGACCGGCTACCAGGGCGAGCCGCACGCGAGCAGCACCGGGAGCACCGGGGGCTCCGCGCCGACGTCCACCGTGGTGCTCGTCGCGATCAGCGCGGTGTCCGTGGCGACCGGGGCCTTCGCCCTGGCCGGCATCGCCGGGCTCGTGCTGGGGATCATCGGGCTCGTCCGCGCCCGCACCGACCTGCCCTCGGCCCGCCGGCTCACCCGGATCGGCTGGACCATCTGGGCCGTGGTCGCGGTGCTCACCGTGCTGCTGGTCGTCGGCGCCATCGTCCTGTTCGCGGCGGCGTCCGACGGCTTCGGGCAGAGCGGTGGGCCGGTCCCGCAACCGGGCCTGAGCACCGCCTTCGGGCTCGGCTGAGCGCACCGGCCCGGCCGACGTGACGCGCTACCCGCTGCACCTGGACCTCACCGGCCGCCGCGCCGTCGTGGTGGGCGCCGGCCCGGTGGCGGCCGGGTCCGCTGGCAGCGCGCCCGGTGGGTTCCGGAGGACCTCGACGGCGCCTGGCTCGTGCACACCGCGACCGGCGACGCCGGCGTCGACGAGGCCGTGGTGCGCGCGGCGCAGGAGCGCCGCACCTGGTGCGTGCGGGCCTCCGACGGCTCCCGCTCCTCGGCCTGGACGCCGTCCGTCGTGCGCCGCGAGGACGTCGTGGTGTCCGTCACCGCCGGGCGCGACCCCCGGCGCGCGGCGGCGATCAGCGGCGCCCTGGCCACCCACCCGGACACCGGAGGGGCGCCCCTGCGCCGCCGGCGGCCGGGGCCGGGCCGGGTGGTGGTGGTCGGCGGGGGCCCCGGGTCCCCCGACCTGCTCACCCTGCGCGGGCGGCGGGCGCTGGCCGAGGCCGACGTCGTGGTCACCGACGCCGAGCACCCGCAGCGCCGCGTCGTCCTGGCCAGCTGCCTGCTGGCCCCGGGGGTCTTCTCCGGGCGCCTGGCCGAGGCGGGGGCCGACGCCGTGGCCGACCCGCTGAGCGCCGACCCGCGCCTGGCGCGGATCGCGCTGCGCCGCTACGACGAGGCGCTGGCGCAGGGGGTGGCGCAGGAGGTCACGCAGGGCGCCGCGCCCGGCGCGCCCCGGGAAGCACCGGGGCCCGCGGGGAGTTGAGACCGAGGATGCCCTCCACCCCTGTCCCACTCCGAGGAGCCCGGTGAGCGACGGACCGCTGATCGTCCAGAGCGACAAGACGCTGCTCCTGGAGGTCGACCACCCCGCGTCCGCGGCCGCCCGCAAGGCGATCGCCCCCTTCGCCGAGCTCGAGCGCGCCCCCGAGCACGTGCACACCTACCGGATCACCCCGCTGGGGCTGTGGAACGCGCGCGCGGCCGGGCACGACGCCGAACAGGTCGTCGACGCGCTGCTGGAGCACTCCCGCTACCCGGTGCCGCACGCGCTGCTGGTCGACGTCGCCGACACGATGGACCGCTACGGGCGCCTGCAGCTGCGCAAGGACGACGAGCACGGCCTCGTGCTGCACGCCCTCGACGTCCCGGTGCTGGAGGAGGTGCTGCGCAGCCGCAAGGTCGCGCCGCTCGTCGGCGCCCGGCTCGGCGCCGACTCCGTCGTCGTCCACCCCAGCGAGCGCGGCACGCTCAAGCAGGTGCTGCTCAAGCTCGGCTGGCCCGCGGAGGACCTCGCCGGCTACGTCGACGGCGAGGCGCACCCGATCGACCTCGCCGAGGACGGCTGGGCCATGCGCCCCTACCAGGCGCAGGCCGTCGACGGCTTCTGGGACGGCGGCTCCGGCGTCGTGGTGCTGCCCTGCGGGGCCGGCAAGACGATCGTCGGGGCGGGCGCCATGGCCAAGGCCCGCGCCACGACGCTGATCCTCGTCACCAACACCGTCAGCGCCCGCCAGTGGCGCGACGAGCTGCTCAAGCGCACCTCGCTGACCGAGGACGAGATCGGGGAGTACTCCGGCACCCGCAAGGACGTCCGCCCGGTGACCATCGCGACGTACCAGGTGGTCACCACCAAGCGGAAGGGCGTCTACCCGCACCTGGAGCTCTTCGACGCCCGCGACTGGGGCCTCATCGTCTACGACGAGGTGCACCTGCTGCCCGCGCCGATCTTCCGGATGACCGCCGACCTGCAGGCCCGCCGCCGCCTGGGCCTGACCGCCACGCTCGTGCGCGAGGACGGCCGCGAGGGCGAGGTGTTCTCCCTCATCGGGCCCAAGCGCTACGACGCCCCGTGGAAGGACATCGAGGCGCAGGGGTACATCGCGCCGGCCGACTGCGTCGAGGTCCGAGTGACCCTGCCGGACGGCGAGCGCCTGGCCTACGCCACGGCCGAGCCGGAGGAGCGCTACCGGATGTGCTCGACGTCGGCGTCCAAGTCGCGCGTGGTGGAGCAGCTCGTGCGCTCGCACGCCGACCAGCAGGTGCTCGTGATCGGCCAGTACCTCGACCAGCTCGCCGACCTCAGCGCCCGCCTCGACGCCCCGGTGATCACCGGGGAGACGACGGTGGCCGAGCGGCAGCGGCTGTTCCAGGCCTTCCGCACCGGGGAGGTCCCCGTGCTGGTGGTGAGCAAGGTGGCCAACTTCTCCATCGACCTGCCCGAGGCGTCGGTGGCGATCCAGGTGTCGGGCTCGTTCGGCTCGCGCCAGGAGGAGGCCCAGCGCCTGGGCCGGGTGCTGCGCCCGAAGGCCGACGGGCGCACCGCGCGGTTCTACACCGTGGTCGCGCGCGACACCCTCGACCAGGACTACGCGGCGCACCGCCAGCGGTTCCTCGCCGAGCAGGGGTACGCCTACAGCATCGTGGACGCCGACGACCTGCCGGCTCAGGCCACGGAGGCCTGAGCCGCACCACGGCGTCCGCGCCGTCCGCGCGCCGCACCGGCGCCTTCGTGCCACCACGCTGCCGCCCCGGCGGCACGAAGGCCCCGTCCGTCCTGGCAGGTCTGTCACAGGGCCTGACGGACCACCCACGGCACCACCGCCGGGTCGAGGGTGTCCCGCCACGTGCACCGGATGACGTCGTGCCCGAGAGCCACCAGGGCGTTCGCACGCCACCGGTCCCGGTACAGGGCCTCGGGAGCGTCGTGGACGCTGCGTCCGTCGGCCTCCAGCAGGAGCGGCAGCCGGCGCCCTCCGGTGCGTCGCCGGAACGCCATGTCGGCCCGGGCGAGCAGGTGGCCGTGCTCGTCGCGGATGACCGGCTGCAGGTCGTCCGGCGCCACGCCGCCGTCGATGCAGCGCAGGCGCACCCGGCTCTCCAACGGCGACTCGGCTCGTCCGTCGGCGAGCGCCCACAGGTCCCTCACGGCCTCGCAGCCCGGACGCCGCCCCGCGAGAGCGGCCGCCGCGAGCAGTCCTCCGCGGTCCACCGCCGCGGTGCGGAGCGCCGAGTCGAGGACGGCGAGCGCGTCGGGGCGCTGGAGGCGCGGCACGAGGTCCGCGAGGGTCCGCGGCACGGAGGTCGCCGGGAGGCCCGCCAGGTCCACGACGTCGCCCAGGGCGAGGACGAACCGGTGGGGGTGCAGGCGGCGCTGCTGCGCCTTGACGTGCCGGTCCACGACGACGTCGACCACGCCGCGGCGGGGAGCGCCGTCGACGCCGTGCAGGGCGGCTGCGCTCCCGGCGCCGATCACGGACCCCGGCACGGTGAGCACCGCTGCGCGCGCCCACGAGCGCTGAAGGGCTGGACCCTCCCTGCCCGGGTCCACCAAGTAGCTCCCCCGCAGCAGGGGTGACCACTCCTGGCTGCGCAGCAGGCGACGGAGCACGTGCGGAGGCACACCGGCCGAGATCAGGGCTCGACGAGTGATGACGCCGTCCTGCAGCTCCGCCAGGCCGCTCAGGTGCCGCACCACCGGATCGTCCCGCTCCACGCCGTGACCCTGGCCGCGGGAGCGAGCCGGGCGCGGGGCAGGGGCGGGGCCTGTGGACCTCGGGACCCGGGGGAGGCCTGTGGACGGGCGGGGTCGCGGCTGCCCCCGGTCGAACGGCGCCTTCGTGCCACCCGGACGGGTCTGCGGTGGCACGAAGGCGCCGCTCGACGGCGTCCGACGCGAGCGGGCGAGGGGCTCACAGGGAACGTCCAGCGGACGTCGAGGGAGGCTGCAGGTGCGCGTTGCAGGGTAGGGAGCACGCAGGACCCCCAGACCCGAGGTGAGCACGATGACCCACGAGAACACCACCGGCGCCCCGACGCCCCCGCGCGACCCGTGGGCTCCCCCCGGCAGCGGGTGGGTCGGCCAGGGCTCCACCGCGCCGCTGCCGCCGGCTCCTGCGCAGCCCGGACACCCCGGCCAGCAGGCGCCCGGGGCCTTCGGCCAGCACGGCCAGCACCCCCAGCAGCACGGCCAGCACCCGCAGGACCACCAGGGCGGGTACGCCGGCCAGCCCCCGCAGCCCCCGGCCGGGCGCTCGCGCCGCGGCCCCGGCTGGCCGGGCGTCGCCGTGGCGGCCGTCCTCGCGGCGCTGGTCGGCGGCGGCAGCGCGCTGGCCATCGGCAGCGCCCTGGACGACGGCTCCGGTGCCAGCGCCAGCGCGACGTCGTCCGGCTCGGCCTCCCCCTCGGGCTCGGCGGCCGACGTCCCGCTCGGCGAGAGCGTCGACTGGAACACCGTCGCCTCCACGGTCGCCCCCAGCGTGGTGACCATCCAGGTCTCCGACGGGCAGACCGGCGGCGAGGGCACCGGGATCATCCTGGACGCCGAGGGCCACGTGCTCACGAACAACCACGTGGCCGCCGGTGCGGGCGCCGACGCGCAGATCCGCGTGGTGCTGGCCGACGGCCGGGTCTACCAGGGCGAGATCACCGGGACCGACCCGCAGACCGACCTCGCGGTCCTGCAGCTGCAGGACGCGCCCGACGACCTGACGGTGGCCACCTTCGGCGACTCCGACGACGTGGAGGTCGGCCAGCCGGTCATGGCGCTGGGCAACCCGCTGGGCCTGTCCCAGACGGTCACCACGGGCATCGTCTCCGCCCTCGACCGCCCGGTGACCACCCAGGCCAGCGAGACCGAGCAGGCCCAGCCCGACCCGTTCGGCTTCGGCCAGCCGCAGCAGAGCGCCGCCGAGCCGGTGGTGACCAACGCGATCCAGACCGACGCCGCGATCAACCCCGGCAACTCCGGCGGCCCGCTGGTGGACGCCGCGGGGCAGGTGATCGGCATCAACTCCTCGATCGCCAGCAACTCCACCGGCTCGAGCCAGGCCGGCAGCATCGGGCTCGGCTTCGCGATCCCCGGCTCGGAGGCGCAGCGCATCGCCACGGAGCTGATCGAGGACGGCGCGGCCCAGCACGCGCTGCTCGGGGTCTCGCTGCAGAGCGGTGACGGCACCGCGACCGTGGGCGGGGACGTGCGCCAGGCGGCGCTCGTGGCCCAGGTGACCGCGGGCAGCGCGGCCGCAGAGGCCGGGATCGAGCAGGGCGACGCCGTGGTGGCCGTGGACGGCGAGCCCGTCACCGGCGCCGAGTCGCTGACCGCGCAGGTCCGCTCCCGCGCCCCGGGCGACGAGGTGACCCTCACGGTGGTCCGCGACGGCGACAGCCGCGAGGTGCAGGTCACCCTCGGCACGAACCCCAGCGACGCCCAGGGCTGATCCCCGGAGCGCGCCAGAGGGGCCGCCACCCGGTCGGGTGGCGGCCCCTCTGGCGTGCAGGGAGGGTGCGGAGTCAGCCGCGGACGACGTCCACGCCGACGACGCGGCGGTCAGCGGTGGTGACCTCGTGCACGTCGCCGGTCAGCTCGACCGAGGCGGTGAGCACCGGGTGCTCGCAGGAGGTGCCGACGGCCAGGTCGATCGCCCCCGGCTCGACGACCTTGACCATGCGGCGGTCGCTGAAGGCGACCCGGCTGGTCGGGACGTCGAAGACGACCTCGGCGCTCTCCCCGGCCTCCAGCTCCACGCGGGCGTACCCGAGCAGCTGGACGACGGGGCGGGTGACCGAGGCGACCGGGTCGGTCCCGTAGAGCTGGACGACGTCGGCGCCGGCGCGGTCGCCGGTGTTGGTGACCCGCACGCTGGCGCGGATCGCGCCGTCGGTCGGCACGGCGGCCTCGGCCACGGCGAGGTCGCTGTGGGCGAACGTCGTGTACGAGAGGCCGAACCCGAACGGGCGGACCGGGGCGGTGTCGATGTTCGACACCGAGCTCGCCCCGCCCAGCTTGGGGTGCAGGTAGGAGTACGGCTGCGCCCCGACCGAGCGCGGCAGCGACACGGGCAGCCGGCCCGAGGGGTTGACCCGGCCGGAGAGGACCCCGGCGATTGCGCCGGCGCCCTCCTGGCCCGGGAAGAACGCCTGGACGACGGCCGCGCAGCCGTCCAGCGCCCAGTCGACCGCGTAGGGGCGGCCGGTCAGGAGCACGGCAACGACCGGCGTCCCGGAGGCGATCAGCGCCTCCAGCAGCTGGCGCTGCACGCCCGGCAGGTCCAGCGACTCCGCGTCGCAGCCCTCCCCCGACGTCCCGCGCCCGAACAGGCCCGCCCGGTCGCCGAGCACCGCCACGACGAGGTCCGCGCCGCGGGCGGCCTCCACCGCGGCGGCGATGCCCGAGGTGTCGTCGGTGTCGACGTCGCTGCCGCGCACGTAGGACGTCTGCGCGCCGGTCAGCTCGGTGCGCACGGCGTCCAGCACGCTGGCGACGTCGAGGCCGAGCTCGGTGCCCGGGTGCTGGGCCAGCACGTGGTTGGCGAAGCTGTAGCAGCCGAACAGCGCCGAGGTGTCGTCGGCGTTGGGGCCGACGACGGCCACGCGGCGCGCCTGCTCCGGCGCCAGGGGCAGCGTGCCGTCGTTGGACAGCAGGATGACCCCCTCCTCCGCGATCTGGCGGGCCAGCTCGCGGTGCGCCGGCGGGTCGAGGTCGATGGCGTCGAGGTCGATCCCGGCGGCCGGGTCGTAGTCGGCGTCCAGCAGGCCCAGGCGCTCCTTCTGGTCCAGCACGCGCAGCAGCGCGCGGTCGACGAGCTCCTCGCCGCCCTTCCCCTCGCGGATCCGCGCCGTCAGGGGCTCGAGGAAGGCCGCCCCCGTCGGCAGCTCGACGTCGATGCCGGCGAGCAGGGCCTGGGCCGCGGCGTCACCGAGGTCGCCGGCCACGCCGTGCAGGGACTGCAGGAAGGCGACCGCGAAGTAGTCGGCCACCACCGTGCCGGTGAAGCCCCACTGCTCGCGCAGCAGGTCGGTGAGCAGGGCGGCGTCCGCGGCCACCGGGATGCCGTCGATCTCGGCGTAGGAGTTCATCACCGAGTCGACGCCGCCGTCGAGCACCGCCATCTCGAAGGGCGGCAGGAGCACGTCGGCCACCTCGCGGGGACCGGCGTGCACCGGCGCCAGGTTGCGGCCGGCGCGGGAGTTGGAGTAGCCGACGAAGTGCTTCAGCGTGGCGACCACGCCGGTGGACTGCACGCCCTTGACGTACGCGGTGGCCACGGTGCCGACCACGTAGGGGTCCTCGGCGATGCACTCCTCCACGCGGCCCCAGCGGGCGTCGCGCACGACGTCCAGCACGGGGGCCAGGCCCTGGTGGACGCCGAGGGAGCGCATCGACTCACCGATCGCGGCGCCCATCTGCTCCACCAGCTCGGGGTGGAAGGTCGCGCCCCACGTCGGCGGGGCCGGGAAGGTGGTCGCCTTCCAGGCCGCCAGGCCGGTCAGGCACTCCTCGTGCACCAGGGCCGGGATGCCGAGCCGGGTGCTCCTCTGCAGCCACTGCTGCTTGGCGGCCAGCGTGCGCGCGCCCTCGACCGGGTCGACCGGGGTGGTGCCGAAGGGGCGGGTCAGCTGCCCCAGCCCCTGGACGGCGAAGGCCTCGAACTCGGCGTTCTCGGACTGCATGGCGTCCTGCATCGGCGCGACGTCACCGCCGTCGCCGTCACCGCCGCGGCCCTCCCACAGCCCGACCAGCTGGGCGAGCTTCTCCTCCAGCGTCATCGACGCGAGGAGCTCCTCCACCCGGGGGGAGGCGCCGCTGGAGCGGCGCAGGCCGGTGGACGGGGGGGTGTCGGTGCTCATGGGGTCCTTCCGGAGGGGTTCTCCCGCGGCAGCGGCCGCGGGGTGGCGGACTCGGGTGCGATCGGCACCGTCGTCGGCGGCCGTGCCGCCCGGTCCACCGCGCAGTGTGCTCCTGCGCCGGCTGCTCGGCTGCGAGTGGGGCTCTCCGGCGGGCGCCCGGGTGAGGGCGCCCGCCGGAGCGGTGCAGGTGGGCCTCAGCCCTTGACGGCGCCCTGGAGGCCGTTGACGATCCGCTTCTCCATGGCCAAGAAGAACACCAGGGCCGGGATCATCGCGATCGAGGTGAACGCCAGGACGCCGGCGGTGTCCTGCGCGTACTGGCTGGAGAAGCTGGCCACGCCCAGCGGCAGCGTCTGGGACGCCGGGTCGCTGAGGATGAGCAGCGGCAGCAGGTAGGAGTTCCAGGAGGCCACGAAGGCCAGCACCCCCACCGTCACCAGGCCTGGCCCCGACAGGGGCAGCAGGATCCGCCAGAAGAAGCCGATGCGGGAGGTGCCGTCGAGCATGGCCGCCTCCTCCAGCTCCTGGGGCAGCGCCATGAGGAACGGGCGCAGGATGACGACGGTCAGCGGCAGCGCGAACGCCGCCTGGGGCAGCGCCACCCCCCACACCGAGTTCGTCAGGTTGAGGTCACGGACCATGAGGAAGAGCGGGATGATCGCCACGGTCAGCGGGAAGAGCAGGCCGAGGGTGAAGACCATCGCCAGCGTCTCGCGGCCCTTGAACCGGTACCGGGCCAGGGGGTAGGCGGCCATGACGCCGAAGACGGCGACGATGGCGGTCGTGATCAGCGCCACGATCGTCGAGTTCAAGGTGTAGCGCCAGAAGCTCGCCGACGTCAGCACGTTGATGTAGTTCGTCGCGATCCACGGGCTCGGCAGGCCCGCCGGGTCGTTGGTGAGCTGCGCGTTGGAGCGGAAGCCGCCGAGGAAGGCGTAGAGCACCGGGGCGACCGTGGCGATGACGACGAGCGCGGCCGCCGCGTACACCAGGGGGCTGCCGCCGGAGAACGTGCGCTTCTGCTTGCGCGCCGGCGGCAGGACCGCCGGCTTCCCCGTGGGGACGGCGGTGGTGGTCGGAGCGCTCATCGCTTGACCTTCCTCGGCCTCGGAGCGGCCTCGTTGTCACGGCGGAGGACGAAGAACTGGTAGATGACCGCCAGCACGAGCGAGATGCCGAAGAGGATCACGGCGACCGCCGACGCGTAGCCGTACAGGCTGCGGTCGGTGCCCTGGTTGATCAGGTAGGTCGCCATCGTCACGGTCGCGTTGGCCGGCCCGCCGCCGGTGAGGATCCACACCATGTCGAAGAGCTGGAGCGAGCCGATCATCGACAGGAAGCCCCAGGTGCGGATGGTGGGCCCGAGCAGGGGGATCGTGATCCGCCGCTGCACCTGCCACCAGGTGGCGCCGTCGATCTGCGCCGCCTCGTAGATCTCCTCCGGCACGCCCTGCAGGCCCGCCAGGAACAGCAGGACCGCGAGGCCCAGGTACTTCCAGGTCAGCACCACCATCACGGTGTAGAGCGCGATGTCGGGGTCGCCCAGCCACAGCTGGGTGAGGCCGCCCAGACCGAGCCCGTCGAAGACGGAGTCGACGAGGCCGTTCGGCTGGAGCAGCAGCACCCACACGACGCCGGCCACGACCTCGGCCAGCACGTAGGGCATGAAGATCACGACGCGGAGGAACGAGCGACCGCGGATCTCCCGGTTGAGCAGCAGGGCGATCCCCAGGCCCAGCGGCAGCTGGATGAGGATCGACAGGACGATGATCACGAGGTTGTGCGTCACCGCGGAGGTGAACACGTCGTCCGTCAGCGCCTGGGTGTAGTTCTCCAGGCCGACGAAGTCGTCCATCGGCCCGAGGCCGTTCCACTTGTACGTGGAGTAGCGCACGGCCTGGATGACCGGCACGACCACGAACAGGGCCAGCAGGGCCAGCGCCGGGGCCGTGAAGAAGGCGATCTCGGCGCGCTTGCGACCTGCCGAGGAGAGCCCCCGCCGACCCCCGCGCGCGGCAGGTGCCGCCGACCGGGGAGCCCGGTCGGCGGCACCTGCGGTGTCGCGAGGGGTGGCAGCGACGTCCGTGCCCGTCGTGCGTGCTGTCACGTCGTCTGCCACCTCGTCACTCGCTGTCGGCGGCGGCCTGCGTCGCCTCGACGATGTCCTCGGGGGTCGCCTCGCCGGCGAACATGAGGGCGATCGCGTCGTTCATGGCGCCACCGACGTTCTCACCGAACGCGGTGTCGAAGTAGAGCTGCACGTACGGCGCCTCGTCGCGGATGGTGAGGAGGTCCGCGAGGGCCGGGTCGGCCACCGCACCGGCAGCGGCCGGGTTGGTCGGCAGGCCCATGCTGTTCTCGGCGAAGCCGGTCTGGACCTCGTCGCTCAGCAGGTAGTTGATGAAGTCGGTGCACTCCGGCGGGGCCTCCGCCGAGCACGCCCACGCGTCACCGCCGCCGAGCTGCGCGGCCGGGTCGCCCTGGCCGCCCTCGACCGCCGGGAAGGGGAACCAGCCGGTCTTGGTGCCCAGGCCCTGCTTGTCCTCCGTGAGTCCCTGCATCACGCCGGGCTCCCAGTGGCCGGCGAGCTCCATCGCGACCTGCCCGCTCGCGAGCAGGCCGGAGGCGCTGGCCGGGCCGGTCTGGGCCGGGGTGGCCAGGAAGCCCTCGTTGAACGGGTCCGTGGCGATGAGCGCCTCGAGGTCCTCGCCGGCCTTGAGGAAGCACGGGTCGGAGAAGTCCTTGGAGGTCACGGCGTCGCTGAGGACGTCCTCGCTGCACTCCCGCATCGCGGTGTAGTACCAGTAGTGGGCGGCGGGCCACTTGTCGCCGGCGCCGACCGAGATGGGTTGGATCCCGGCCGCCTTGAGCTTGGCCACCGCGTCGTCGAGCTCGGCCATCGTCGCGGGCGGGGTGGTGATCCCGGCCTGGGCGAAGAGGTCCTTGTTGTACCAGAACCCGACGACGCCGACGGAGAACGGCAGCGCGTAGGTCTTGCCGTCCATCTGCCAGCCGGCGACGCTGCCGCCGATCTTCTCGATCTCCGCGGCGGAGTCCTCGGAGATGTCCTTGGTCAGCCCGGCCTCGACGTGGCTGGCGAGCTCGCCGCCGCCGCGCTCCATGTAGACGTCCGGGGTGTCACCGGTCTGGAAGGCGGCGTCCAGGCGGGTCAGCATGTCCTCGTGGGCGAGGGCGCTGATCTCGATGTTCACGCCGGGGTTGGCGGCCTCGAAGTCGGAGGCCACCTTCTCGTAGTACGCCTTGCCCGGGTCGCTGTTGGAGTTGTGCCACCAGGTCAGGGTGGTGCCGTCGCCGGAGTCGCCACCGGATCCGCTGCCCGAGTCGCCACCGCCGCACGCGGCCAGCACGGACGCGGTCGCGAGGATAGCGACGGCGGAGAGGGCTCTGTTCCTCGCCATGATTCGAGTGTCCTTGTCGTCGTTGACGGGTGGATCGCGGCGAGGTTGTCACGCGGATCGAAGTGGTGTCAATCGTTGTCGATAACGTTTTCGCATCCGCTAGCATCGACGGCGTGGCCTACCTCGACGGTGCGATGACGCCCGCTCTCGGCGGACGCGTGACCATCACCGACGTGGCGCGCACCGCCGGCGTCTCGATCGCCACGGTGTCCAAGGTGATCAACGGCAGGTACGGCGTCGCCGCCGGCACCTCCCAACGCGTGCAGCAGGTCATCGACGACCTCGGGTACGAGTCGAGCCTGGTCGCCCGGAGCCTGCGCAGCCACCGCACCAACGTGGTCGGCGTCCTGGTCGCGGAGTTCGAGCCGTTCAGCACCGAGATCCTCAAGGGCACCTCCGACGCCATCACGGGGTCGGGCTACGAGCTGCTGGCCTACTCCGGCGGCGGGCGCACCGGTGAGGACGTCGGCTGGGAGCGGCGCTACCTCTCCCGCCTCAGCGGGACGCTGATCGACGGCGCCGTGCTGGTCACCCCCACCGTGCACAGCCCGGGGGGCTCGGTGCCGGTGGTCGCGATCGACCCGCACGCCGGCCCCGCCGGGACGCCGACGGTGGACGCCGACAACTTCGCCGGCGGGGCGATGGCCACCGAGCACCTGCTGGGCCTGGGCCACCGCCGGATCGCCCTGCTCGGCGGCCGCCCCGACCTGGAGTCGGCCCGCCTGCGCGAGGAGGGCTACCGCGCGGCGCACGCGAGCGCCGGCGTCCCCGTCGACCCCTGCCTGGTCCGGGTCGGCGGCTACCGGCGCCAGACGGCGCTGGCGCCCGCGCGCGAGCTGCTCTCGCTCGCCCATCCGCCCACGGCGGTCTTCGCCGCCAACGACCTGTCGGCCATCGGCGTGCTGGAGGTAGCGGCCGAGATGGGGCTGTCGGTGCCGCAGGACCTGTCGGTCATCGGCTTCGACAACATCCCCGAGTCGGCCCTGACCAGCCCCCCGCTCACGACGGTCGAGCAGCCCCTGCGCGAGATGGGCGCGCGCGCGGTGACGATGCTCCTGCAGCTGCTGGCCGGCAGCCCGGCGCCCGCCCCCGGCGAGCCGGCGGCGCACGTGCAGATGCCCACGCGCCTGGTCGAGCGCGGCTCGACCCGCCCGCTCTGACCCCCCCGCGACCCGATCTCGACGAGGAGACCCATGTCCCACCGCTCCCCCAGCCCCGACCCGACGATGGCCCACCGCACCGCCGACGCCACCGTCACCGTCCGCTCGGCCGACGGCGCGCCGCTCGCGGACACCGAGGTCGTCGTGGAGCAGACCCGTCACGCGATCGCGTTCGGCAACATCGGCTTCGACTTCATCGGCTACGCCAACGGCGAGACCGAGGCCGACCCGGACAGCCCCTTCGGGGGCGCGCCGCCCGCCCTCGGCCAGCGCCTGTCGGAGCTCTACGTCGACCTCTACAACACCGCGACGCTGCCGTTCTACTGGGGCGGCTTCGAGCCCGAGCGCGGGAAGCCGGACACCGCGCGGCTGCTGCGCACGGCGCAGTGGTTCGCGGAGCAGGGCGTCGCGGTCAAGGGGCACCCGCTGGTCTGGCACACCGTCACCGCCGACTGGCTGCGCGACCTTTCCACCGACGAGGTGGAGGCCGCCCAGCGCGCCCGGATCCGCCGCGACGTGGGCGACTTCGCCGGCGTCGTCGACACCTGGGACGCGATCAACGAGGTCGTGATCATGCCGGTCTTCACCAACGAGGAGCGGATGAACGGCATCACCCGGCTCGCGCTCGACCGCGGCCGGATCGCGATGGTGAGGATGGCCTTCGAGGAGGCCCGCGCGGCCAACCCGGGCGCGACCCTGCTGCTCAACGACTTCGACATGTCGACCGCGTACGAGTGCCTCATCGAGGGCGTGCTCGAGGCCGGCATCCAGGTCGACGCCCTGGGCCTGCAGAGCCACATGCACCAGGGCTACTGGGGCGAGGAGAAGACGCTGCGGATCCTCGAGCGCTTCTCCCGCTACGGCCTGCCGATCCACTTCACCGAGTCGACGCTGCTCTCCGGCCACATCATGCCGCCGGAGATCAAGGACCTGAACGACTACCAGATCCCCTCCTGGCCCTCCACGCCCGAGGGCGAGGAGCGGCAGGCGGAGGAGATGCTCCGGCACTACCGCACCCTGGTCTCCCACCCCTCCGTGCAGGCCATCACGTACTGGGGCCTGTCCGACGAGGGCGCGTGGCTGGGCGCTCCGGTCGGTCTCGTCCGGGCCGACGGCACCCCCAAGCCGTCCTACGACGCGCTGCACGGGCTGGTCAAGGGCGAGTGGTGGCTGGCCCCGACGACCCTGCGCACCGACGCCGAGGGCCGCGTCGGGGTGAGCGGCTTCCTCGGCGACTACCGGGTGACCGCCGGGTCGGCCACCGGGGCGTTCGCCCTGGACGCCGCGGGCGCGGTCTCGGCCGAGGTCGCCCTGGGCTGAGGCTCAGGCCCCGACGGGCGCCGCGGGCAGCAGCGCCGCGGCCGGGGTGCGCAGGACGTCCTGCAGCACCGCGGCCGCGGCGCCCAGCACCGCGGCGTCCGGGCCGGTGGTGGACGTGCGCACCGGCACGTGCAGCAGCCGCGAGCGCAGCACCCGCCGGTCGACCTCGGCCTGCACGTGGGGCAGCAGCCACGGCCCCAGCGGGGCGTAGATGCCGCCGAGGACCACGGCGTCGACGTCCAGCAGGTTGACCGCCCCGGCCACCGCGACCCCGAGCGCCCGCCCGGCGACCACCAGCGCGGCCAGGGTGGGACCGTCGCCCTCGCGGGCCAGCCCGAGCAGCACCCCGCCGCCGGAGCCGAGCGCGGTCCCGGGGGGCCCGGCGCGCCCGGCCGCGCGCAGCACGGCCTCCTGCCCGGCGTAGACCTCGAGGCAGCCGAGGGCCCCGCACGTGCAGGGAGGCCCGTCGAGGGCGACCGTCACGTGCCCCAGCTCCCCGCTCCAGCCGTGCTGCCCGCGCGAGAGGCGGCCGCCCAGGACGACGCCGGCGCCGATGCCGACCTCCCCGGAGACGACCAGCAGGCCCTCGGGCGTGGGGGGCGCCGGGTGGCCGACCTCCGCGAGCGCCGCCAGGGCTCCCTCGTTGTCCACCACCACCGGGCGCCCGGCCAGGGCGGCCCCGCCCGGCGCGGCGGCCAGCAGCGCGGCGACGTCCACGTCGCTCCAGCCGAGGTTGGGGGCGAGCAGCACGCACCGGCGGGCGGCGTCCACCAGCCCGGGCACGGCCCAGGTGGCGCCGACGACCTCCAGCCCGAGGCCCGACGCCTGCTCCAGCAGCCGGCCCGCCAGCTCGGCCGAGCGGGCGACGACGGCCGCGGCCGGCTGGCCGCGGTTGTCGCCGACCACGACCTCGCGCAGGCGCACGGCGCCGGTCAGGTCGCGCACGCAGGCGGCGAGGTAGTCGACGCCGATCTCGGCGCCCAGCGCCGCCACGCGCGCGCCCGACAGGGCCAGGCCCACCGCGGGGCGCCCGGCGCCCGCACGCGGCGGCGGAGCCGACTCCACGAGCAGGTCGCTGCCGAGCAGCAGCTCGACCAGGGCGGAGACCGTGGCCCGGGTCAGGCCGGTGCGGTCGGCGAGCCCGGCGCGCGAGACCGGCTGCTCCGAGCGGGCGACGGCACCCAGCACGGCCGCCAGGTTCCGCTCGCGCAGATCGCTCTGCCTGGCCGCCTCCACCCGTTGACACTGGCACGGGACGCGCATAAGTTCAAGCACTGAACGAATCCACCGCTCGACCCCTCCCTCGACGAAGAAGGAACGGCACCCCATGGCGCTGCAGCCCACCCGCGAAGACAAGTTCTCCTTCGGCCTCTGGACCGTCGGATGGCCGGCCGCCGACCCGTTCGGCAGCGCGACCCGCCCCGACATCGACCCGATCGAGTCGGTGCACCGCCTGTCCGACCTGGGCGCGTACGGCGTCACCTTCCACGACGACGACGTCATCCCGTTCGAGGTCGGCCACAAGGACTCCGCGGGCCGCGACGCCATCATCGGCCGCCTCAAGGGCGCGCTGGACGAGACCGGCATGGTCGTCCCGATGGTGACGACGAACCTGTTCAGCCACCCGGTGTTCAAGGAGGGCGCGTTCACGGCGAACGACCGCGACGTCCGCCGCTTCGCGCTCCGCAAGGCCTTCCGCCAGCTGCAGCTGGGCGCCGAGCTCGGCGCCACGACGTTCGTCATGTGGGGCGGGCGCGAGGGCTCCGAGGTCGACGCCGCCAAGGACATCAACGCCGCGCTCGAGCGCTACCGCGAGGCCGTCAACCTGCTGACGACCTACATCACCGAGCAGGGCCTCGACATGCGCATCGCGATCGAGCCCAAGCCGAACGAGCCCCGCGGCGACATCCTGCTGCCGACCGTCGGGCACGCCATCGCCTTCACCTACACCCTCGAGCACCCCGACCTGGTCGGCGTGAACCCCGAGACCGGTCACGAGCAGATGGCCAACCTCAACTACACCCACGGCATCGCGCAGGCGCTGGCGCAGGGCAAGCTCTTCCACATCGACCTGAACGGTCAGAACGGCCCGAAGTTCGACCAGGACCTGGTCTTCGGCCACGGCAACGTGCTGAACGCCTTCTCCACCGTCGACCTCGTCGAGAACGGCTTCCCCGGCGGCGGCCCGAAGTACGACGGCCCGCGCCACTTCGACTACAAGCCGCTGCGCGTGGAGGACATGGACGGCGTCTGGGAGTCCGCCCGCGCCAACATGCGCACCTACCTCGCCCTCAAGGAGCGCGCGGCGTCCTTCCGCGCCGACCCGCGGGTGCAGGCGGCGATGTCGACCGCGAAGGTCACCGAGCTCGCGCAGCCCACGATGAACCCGGGCGAGACGCTGGCCGACCTGGTCGCCGACCGCAGCGCGTTCGAGGACTTCGACGCCGACGCCAAGGGCGCCTACGGCTACGGCAACGTGGCGCTGGGCCAGCTGGCGCTCGAGCACCTGCTCGGCTTCGGGGCCTGACCCGATGGCGCTGGTGGCGGGCGTCGACTCCTCGACGCAGTCCTGCAAGGTCGTCATCCGGGACGCGGAGACCGGGGCGCTCGTCCGGGAGGGCCGCGCGACCCACCCGGACGGCACCGAGGTGCATCCGCGCGAGTGGGAGCGGGCCCTGCGGGAGGCCGTCACCAGCGCCGGCGGGCTCGACGACGTCGCCGCGGTGGCGGTCGGCGGGCAGCAGCACGGCATGGTCGCCCTGGACTCCTCCGGGGAGGTCGTGCGGCCCGCGCTGCTGTGGAACGACACGCGCTCGGCCGGTGCCGCGCGCGACCTGATCCTCGAGCTCGGCGACGGCGACGAGGGCCAGGGCCGCCAGGCCTGGGCCGACGCCGTCGGCGTGGTCCCGGTGGCCTCCTTCACGGCCACCAAGCTGCGCTGGCTCGCCGACGCGGAGCCCGAGCACGCCGACGCCACGGCGGCGGTGTGCCTGCCGCACGACTGGCTGACGTGGAAGCTCGCCGGCTCCTCGGGGCTGGACGCCCTGGTCACCGACCGCGGCGACGCCAGCGGCACGGCGTACTGGTCGGCCGGCACCGGGGAGTACCGCACCGACCTGCTGGAGCTGGCCTTCCGCGGACGCCGTCCGGCGCTGCCGCGGGTGGCCGGCCCCGGCGAGCGGGTCGGCGTCCTGGCGCCGGAGTGGGGCTCCTCCGGGGCGGCGCTCGGCCCGGGCACGGGCGACAACGCCGCCGCGGCGCTGGGCGTCGGCGCGCGCCCCGGTGACGTCGTGGTGTCCCTGGGCACCTCCGGCGTCGTCTCGGGCGTCTCCACCACGGCCGCCCACGACCCCTCCGGGTACGTGGCCGGCTTCGCGGACGCGACCGGGCGGCACCTGCCGCTCGTGTGCACCCTCAACGCCGCTCGGGTCCTCGACGCGACGGCGCGGCTGCTCGGCGTCGACCACGCCGGGCTGTCCGAGCTCGCGCTCTCGGCCCCCTCCGGCGCCGACGGCCTCGTCCTGGTGCCCTACCTGGAGGGCGAGCGGACGCCGGACCGCCCGCTGGCCACCGGGGCGCTGCACGGCATGACCCTGAAGACCATGACGCCGGCCCACGTGGCCCGCGCCGCGGTCGAGGGGCTGCTGTGCGGCCTGGCCGACGGCATCGACGCCATGCTCGCGCAGGGCGTCGCGGTCGAGCGGGTGCTGCTGGTCGGCGGCGGGGCGCGCTCGGAGGCGGTGCAGCAGCTGGCCGCCGGCATCTTCGGGCGCCCCGTGCTCGTGCCTGAGCCGGGCGAGTACGTGGCCGACGGCGCCGCCCGCCAGGCCGCGTGGGTGCTCGCCGGCGGCGACGAGCCGCCGGTCTGGCCCTCGGCCTCCGCGCGCGAGCTCGACGCCCCGCCCGCGGCCGGCGTCCGCGAGCGCTACGCGCAGGTGCGCGACCTCACCGACGGGGTCACCGCGTCCGCGGGCGCGCCCGTCGACGTCCCGCTCCCCTGAGGCGCGTCGCCGGCGCCGGCAGGTCACCCCGCCGGCGCCGGCGGCTCACTTCCCGGCGCCGGCGGTGAGGCCGGCCAGCAGGTAGCGCCGGCCGAGCAGGTAGACGACCAGCAGCGGCAGCAGGGACAGGAAGACCGCCGCGGTCACGAGCGGCACGTTCGTCCCGTACTGGGTCTGGAAGTCCCACAGGCCCAGGGTGAGCACCCGCACGTCGGCGCTCTGGGTGAGCACGAGCGGGAACAGGAAGCCGTTCCAGGCCGACAGCGCCGTGTAGATGCCCACCGTGGCCAGCCCGGAGCGCGTCAGCGGGATGACGAGCGCGAAGAGCGCCCGCACGGAGCCCGCGCCGTCCAGGTTGGCCGCCTCGTACAGCTCGTTCGGCACGTCCCGCAGGCTGGAGGTCAGCACGACGGTCGCCAGCGGCAGGGCGAAGGCCGCCGTCGGCAGGATGACCGCGAGCAGGGTGTCGTACATCCTGAAGGACGTGATCATCAGGTACAGCGGCACGATCACGGCCTGGGCCGGGATGGCGAGCCCCAGCAGCAGGATCGAGAAGCCGTTGGCCACGAACCGGCTCTTGCTGCGGACGACGGCGTACGCCGCCGGCAGCGCGAGCGCCAGGACGATCGCCACGCACGCCACCGTGACGATGACGTTGTTGAGGAAGTAGCGCGGGAAGTCCGACTCCAGGACGGTGGAGTAGTTCTGCAGGCTCAGCCCGCGCGGCAGGGACAGCGGCCCGGAGGTCAGGTACTCCGAGCGGCTGCGCAGGCTGCTGGTGACGAGGAAGTACAGGGGCACGCCCACGACGACCAGCCAGAGCAGGCCGCCGACCGCCCCGACGGGGTTGAACCCGCCGCGCCCGCCGCCACCGCGGCTGCGGCCGCGCGGCTCCCTCGCCGGTCCTCCCGCGGTCGCGGACCCGCCCGCGAGGCCCGGGGGCGCTACCGCACCGGTGGTCGCGTGCTCGACCTGGCTCACATGCCCTCCCGCTGGCTCGCCATCTTGCGGTACCCGGTGACCTTGGTGACGGCGAGCGACAGCACCGCGCCGACCACGAGGAGGACGACGGCGAGCACGCTCGCGTAGCCCATGTCGAAGCTGCGGAAGCCCTCGAGGTACATGTGCAGGGGCAGGATCCGCGTCGCCGTGCCGGGGCCCCCGCCGGTGAGGATCAGGACGATCTCGAAGTAGGTGAGGGACCCGACGAGGATCAGCACGGTGGACGTGATGATCGTGTCCCGCAGCTGCGGGAGGGTGACCGACCGGAACTGCTGGTACCGGCTGGCGCCGTCCAGCGTCGCCGCCTCGTACAGCGACGCCGGGATGGCCCGGGTGGCCGCCTGGTACAGCAGCGTGTGGAACGGCATGAACTGCCAGGAGATCACCAGCAGGACGGCGACGAAGGCCAGCTGCGGGTCGCCGGTGAAGTTGCCGTCCTCGACGCCGATCCAGGGGCCCACCACGCTGGCGAGGCCGAAGTTCGGGTCGAAGAGCGTCGCCCACAGCAGGGCGATGGCCGCGCCCGACATGAGCAGCGGCACGAAGTAGATGGCGGCCAGCGCCCCCCGGGTGCGTCCCGCGCCCGCGACGAAGACGCCGAGGGGCAGGGCGATCGAGGTCTGCACCAGCCAGGACAGGACGGTCAGCAGGACGGAGAGCCGCAGCGAGCTCCAGAAGACGCCGTCGCCGACGAGCGTCGCCCAGTTGTCCCCGCCGATCCACACCGGCGCCCCGAGGCCGCTGTACTCGGTGAAGCTGAGGTAGACGACCGCCACCATCGGGACCAGGGCGAAGAGCCCGAAGAACAGCAGGGCCGGGGCGGCCCAGGCGAGCCCGGGCCGCCCCGCCTCCATGCTCGACGCCCGGGGCGTCGAGCTCACGCCGCCGCCTGCATGGCGTCGGCGAACTCCTGCGGCGTCATCTGCTTGTTGAACACCTGCTGGATGTTCGTGAGCATCGTCTGGGACAGGTCGGGGTCGAGGGCCTGGTCCCAGGACTGGGTGAACGCCGGGGCGTCCTGCACCTGCTGGTAGGTGAAGGAGTTGAAGTCGCCGAAGTCGCCGACCTTGACCTGCTCGTCGAGGCCGGTGATGGCCGGCACCTGGCCGGCGTCGAGCATGCCCTGGACGTACTCCTCGCTGGCGAGGGAGTCGACGAGGAACTGCGTGGCCGCCTCGGTGTCGGAGGAGCGGGCCGAGACCGACCAGAAGTTGCTCGGGTTGCCCACGATGTTCGCCGGGTCGCCCGTGCCGCCCTCGACGGTCGGGAAGTCGAACCAGCCCAGGCCGTCGGCGTCGATGAACTCCGGGAAGTTGTCGTTCAGCCCCGTGACGTACCAGGCCCCCATGAGCTCCATGCCGGCCTTGCCGCTGCTCAGCAGCGCCTGGGAGCCCTGGTTGTCGTAGGTCACGGCCGAGTAGTTGGTGCCGAAGGCGCCGGCGTCCACGAGCTCCTGGACCATGGTCATGGACTGGACGACGGCCGGGTCGGTCCACGCGCCGTCGGCGCCGTCGACGATCGCCTGGAACTTCTCCGGACCGCCGATCCGGTCGAGGAGGTACTCCAGGTACATCAGCTCGGTCCAGCCCTGCGAGCCGGCCAGGGCGATGGGCTGGACGCCGGCGCCCTTGAGCGCCTCCACGGCGGCCAGCAGCTCGTCCCACGTGGTGGGGACCGCGGTGATGCCCGCCTGCTCGAAGACGTCCTTGTTGTAGAAGAAGGACACCGGCTGCACGCCCTGCATCGGGACGCCGTAGACCTTGCCGTCGATCGTGCCGACGTCGAGCACGCTGGGCAGGAACTGGTCCCGGAACTCCGCGTTCTCGTCCAGCGTCGCGGTGAGGTCCTGGACCTGGTCGGCCTCGACGTACTGCTGGAGGTTCCCGCCGCCCCAGTTGTAGAAGATGTCCGGCGCGTTCGGCGAGCCGATGGCCGTCTGGAGCTTCGCCTTGTACGGGTCGTTGACGTACGTCGTCAGCTCGATGTCGGTGTCGCTGGACTCGTTGAAGGCGTCGACGGCGGACTGCTGGACGCCGTTGATGCCCTCGTTCTGCAGCGTCCAGAGCTGCAGCTCGCCGGAGCCGCCGCCGGAGGCCCCAGGTCCGGAGCTGCCGCAGGCGGCGGTGGCGGTGAGCGCGAGTGCTGCGGCTCCGGCGACGACGGCCCTGCGGGTGGTCGACCACGGTGACATGGACTCTCCCTTGAGTCAGTGGTGACGAAAGTTTCGGGAACTTGCGCCAGTGGTATCGTGAACGTAGGCACTCGCGCACCGCCGGTCAAGGCTCCGCGGCGCCCGGGCACGTCACGATCTGGAGTCGGAGCGGCTGCCGCCTCCCGCTGCGGACGACGACACGGACAGGAGCGCGGATGACCGAGCCCGGTGGCCGCGTGACGATCGCGGACATCGCGCTGCACGCGGGCGTGTCGGTGCCCACGGTGTCGAAGGTGCTCAACGACCGGGCCGACGTCTCCGCCGACACCCGCTCCAAGGTGCAGCGCGCGCTCGCCGAGCACGGGTACCGGCGCCGGCCCGCCACCGGCCGGACCCGCTCCGGCCTGGTCGACCTGGTCTTCTGGAGGGTCGACTCCCCCTGGGCCATGGAGGTGATGCGGGGCGCCGAGCTGGCCGCGCACCACGCCGGCGTGGGGCTGGTGGTCAGCCGCACCCACGACGGCGGGGACGACGAGCAGCGCTGGCTGCAGACCCTGGCGCGGCGGCGCTCCGACGGCCTGGTGCTCGTCGTCTCCGAGCTGACCGCCGGGACCGCCGAGCAGCTGAGCGCCCTCCACACCCCCCTGGTGCTGCTGGACTCGGTCGGCGGAAGCGACCCCGGCCTGCCGACCGTGGGCGCCACCAACTGGGCCGGCGGCCTGGAGGCCACCGAGCACCTGCTGGGGCTGGGGCACCGGCGGATCGGGATGGTCGTGGGCCGCCCCGACCTGCAGTGCAGCCAGCAGCGCCACGACGGCTACCGCGCCGCCCTGGGCCGCGCGGGCGTCCCCGTGGACGAGGCGCTCGTGCGCGCCGGCGACTTCCGCCCCGAGGGCGGGCGCCGGGCCGCCGCCGAGCTGCTGTCGCTGCCCGACCCGCCGACCGCGGTCTTCGCCGGCTCCGACCTGCAGGCGGTCGGGGTCTACGAGGAGGCGCGCGCCCGCGGCCTCAGCGTGCCGCACGACCTCAGCGTCGTCGGGTTCGACGACGTGGCGGTGTGCGAGTGGATGAGCCCGTCGCTCACCACGGTCCGCCAGCCCCTGTCGGAGATGGCGGGCGAAGCGGTGCGGCTGGCGCTGCGCGACGACCGCCACTCCGCCGCTCCCGTGCGCCTGGAGATGGCCACCAGCCTGGTCCTGCGCGCCAGCACCGCGCCCCCCCGCCCGCCGGGGTGAGGCGCTGGTGCCGAGGCTCCTCACGGCGCGCTCCCAGCCGGCACCCAGGTCCGGCGGCCACACTCCCTCCATGACCACTGCCGAGGCACGGCTGCTCGTCGTCGACGACGAGCCGAACATCCGCGAGCTGCTGTCCACGTCCCTGCGGTTCGCGGGTTTCGAGGTGCACACCGCGGCCGACGGCGCGGAGGCGCTGGCCCAGGCCGAGCGCACCCGCCCCGACCTCGTCGTGCTCGACGTGATGCTGCCCGACCTCGACGGCTTCTCGGTGACCCGCCGCCTGCGCGAGCGCGGCCGCGACGTGCCGGTGCTCTTCCTCACGGCCAAGGACGACGTGGCCGACCGCGTCACGGGCCTGACCGTCGGCGGCGACGACTACGTCACCAAGCCGTTCAGCCTGGAGGAGGTCGTGGCGCGCATCCGCGCGGTGCTGCGGCGCACCGGCGGCGGCGACGGCGGCGCGGCCAGCCGCCTGGTCTTCGCCGACCTGGAGCTGGACGAGGACTCCCACGAGGTCCGCCGCGGCGGGCGCGCGGTCGAGCTGTCGCCGACGGAGTTCAAGCTGCTGCGCTACCTGATGCTCAACCCCAACCGGGTGCTGTCCAAGACGCAGATCCTCGACCACGTGTGGCACTACGACTTCGGCGGCGAGGCCGGGATCGTCGAGTCCTACATCTCCTACCTGCGGCGCAAGGTCGACGTCGCCCCCGCGGGCGCCGAGCCCGTGCCGCCGCTCATCCACACCCGCCGCGGGGTCGGCTACGTGCTGCGCCTGCCCCCGGCGGCCGCGTGAGCACCAGGACCGACGCGGCGCTGGACGCCGTCCACGAGCGGCTGCACCGGCTGTCGCTGCGGGCCAGGCTCATCGCGGTGGTGCTCGGGCTGCTGGTGGTCGCCCTGGTCGCGACGGGGGCGATCACGCTCGTGGTGCTGCACCGGGTGCTGCTGGGGCAGGTGGACGACGACCTGCTGGCGGTCACCTCCTCCCCCTCGCGGATCGCCGCCCTGCGCGCGGTCGAGCAGGACCCGCCCGGGGAGGCCTACCCCAGCGACTACGTCGTCCAGATCTCCGACGCGCAGGGCGTGGCGCGCTGGGTGACGCCCGAGCCGCCGGACCACCGCGGGGCGCCCCTGCGGCTGCGCGACCTCGACCTCGCCGAGGCCCAGCGGCGCGAGGGCGAGCCGTTCACCGTCAGCGCCGACGGCGAGCGCTGGCGGGTGGCCGTGACCCCGGCGACGCTGACCGCCGCCTCGGGCCCCGGGTCGGTGGCGGGCAGCGTGGCCGTCTCCCGCTCGCTGGACGGGGTCGAGGCCAGCACCGCGAAGGTGGCGGGCTGGTTCGTGGTGGTGGGGCTGCTCGTCGTGCTGGCCGGGGCGGTGCTCGGCGCCGGGGCGATCACCCGCGCGTTCCGGCCGCTGCGCGAGGTCGAGTCGGTGGCCACGGCCTTCGGGGCCGGTGACACCTCCCGCCGCGTGGACGCCGCGCCCCCGGGCACCGAGGTGGGCCGCCTCGGGCGCGCGGTCAACGCGATGCTCGACCGGATCGAGACGTCCCTGGCCGCGCGCGAGGCCTCCGAGGCCCGCATGCGCCGGTTCGTCGCCGACGCCAGCCACGAGCTGCGCACGCCCCTGGCCGCGGTGCGGGGCTTCGCCGAGCTGCACCGGATCGGCGCCGTGCGGGAGCCGGAGGAGGTCACGGCCGCGTTCGGGCGGATCGAGGCCGAGGCGGTGCGGATGGGCGGGCTCGTCGACGACCTGCTGCTGCTGGCGCGCCTGGACGAGCAGCGTCCGCTGCGCCAGGACCCGGTCGACCTGCTGCTCATCGCCGCCGACGCCTGCCAGGACGCCCGTGCGCTCGCCCCCGACCGCTCGGTGCGCCTGGCCGGGGTGGACGGCGCCCCGCCGGCGCCCGTGGTCGTGGTCGGCGACGACGCCCGGCTGCGCCAGGTGCTGGCCAACCTGCTCGCCAACGCGCTGCGCCACACCCCCGCGGGGACGCCGGTCGAGCTGGGCGTCGGCGTGCGCGACGGCTGGGCCCTGTGGCAGGTGGTCGACCACGGCGCCGGGATCCCCCCGCAGGACGCCGAGCGGGTGTTCGAGCGCTTCTGGCGCGCCGACAGCTCCCGGGCGCGCGGGGGCGGCGGGGGCTCGGGCCTGGGCATGGCCATCGTCGCGGCCATCGTGCAGGCCTCCGGCGGCGCCGTGCGGGTGGTGCCGACGCCGGGCGGCGGGGCCACGATCGAGGTGGCCCTCCCCCTCTCCGGTGCCGGCGCGGGCGGTGGCCGCCCCGAGGAGGCCGCGCCCGAGGACCCCGACGACCCCGCCGTGATCAGGGGGTCCCGCCCCACCTCCTCCCCGTGATCATGGGATCCCGCCACCCTGTGGACAGCGCCAGCGGGGCGCGTCCCGTGCGCCCTAGCGTCGGGAGCGGCTCCCGCGGGCAGCGCCCGGGCACGGCCCGGCACCGCCGGGGGCGCAGGAGGACGGACCGATGAGCCGCTTCGAGGTCGACAGCGCCCAGGTGGCGCAGGCCAGCGCCGCCGTGCAGGGATCGATCACCACCCTGGGCGGGGAGGTGGACCGGATGATGCGCCACCTGCTCGACCTGCAGGGCAGCTGGCAGGGCCAGGCCGCGGCGTCCTTCCAGGGCGTGGTCGGGGAGTGGCGCGCCACGCAGGAGCGCGTGCGCAGCTGCCTGGAGGAGATCAACCGGGCGCTGGCCACCGCCGGGCAGACCTACGCGGACGCCGAGGCGGGCGCGGTGCGGATGTTCAGCCGCTGACCGGCGACGGGCCCGCGCGGTGCAGCGGCCCGCGCCCCTGGCGCAGCGGCAGCCCGGCTCCACCGCGGCGAGCGGCGACCACCTCGGCCATGATGCTCACGGCCGTCTCCCGCGGCGTGCGGGCGCCGAGGTCGAGCCCGATCGGGGAGGCGAGGCGCGCCAGCTCCTGTGCGCCGAGCCCCGCCTCGCGCAGCCGCCGCTCGCGGTCGGCTGAGGTGCGCCGCGAGCCCATCGCGCCGACGTGGGCGAGGTCCAGGCGCAGGGCGACCTGCAGGAGCGGGACGTCGAACTTCGCCTCGTGGGTCAGCACCGCCACCACCGTCGTGGGCCCGACCCGGCCGGCCGCGGCCTCGGCGGCCAGGTAGCGGTGGGGCCAGTCCACGACGACCTCGTCGGCGCCGGGGTGGCGGGCCGCGGTGGCGAAGACCGGCCGGGCGTCGACCACCGTCACGCGGTAGCCCAGGAAGGAGCCGAGCTCGGCCAGGGCGGCCGCGGTCTCGGTCGCCCCGACCACCAGCAGCCGGGGGCGCGGCGGCGCGCACGCGACGAGCACCCGCGCGCCGCGCCCGCCGGGCTCGCCGGACGGGCCGTGCTCGAGCACCCCGGTGGCCCCGGCGGCCAGCAGCGCCCGCGCGCCCGCCACGACGGCGTCCTGCCAGCCCGCGTCGCCCAGCGAGCCCAGCACGGGCGAGGCCGGGTCGCCCGGGACGAGCAGGCAGGCGCCGACCCGGGCACCGTCGGGGTGCGCCACCGCGGTGACGAGCGCCACGGGCTCCTCCGCGGCGACCGCGTCCGCGAGCGCGGGCAGGTGCGGCGCCCCCTCGGCGTCCACGCGCTGCACGAGCACCTCGACCTCGCCCCCGCACGGCAGGCCGACCGCCAGGGCGTCGTCGTCGGAGACCCCGTACCGCACCAGCTGCGGGACGCCGTCGGCCAGCACCTGCTCGCACCGCGCGTGGACGTCGCCCTCCACGCAGCCGCCGGACACGCTGCCGACGGCGCTGCCGTCCGGGCCGACCAGCATGCTCGCGCCCGGCTGGCGCGGCGCGGAGCTCCAGGTGCCCACGACGGTGGCGACCGCGGTGGCCTCGCCCGCGCGCCACCACGCCAGCAGCTCGCCCAGGTGGTCCAGCACGCCAGCAGTGTGCTGCACGCGGGAGGCGGCCCCCGCTGGGCCACGTACGCTGGGGCGGTGACGATCCAGCTCGGTCTGCCCCGCCGTCGCGGCGGGGCCGGGCCGGTCCAGCTGCCGGAGGACCGACCGGCGGTGACCGGCCTGGTCGACCCGCGCGGCCGGCTGGCCACCGACCTGCGCGTCTCGCTGACCGACCGGTGCAACCTGCGCTGCACCTACTGCATGCCGCCGGAGGGCCTGGACTGGCTGCCCTCCTCCCGCCTGCTGTCCGACGAGGAGATCGTCCGGCTGGTCACCATCGCGGTCGAGCGCCTCGGCGTCACCGAGGTGCGCTTCACCGGGGGCGAGCCGCTGCTGCGCCGCGGCCTGGAGGGCATCGTGGCCGCGACCGCCGCGCTGCGCACCGCCGCCGGCAGCGCCCCGGAGCAGTCGCTGACCACGAACGCCCTGGGCCTGGCGCGGCGCGCGCAGGGCCTGGCCGACGCCGGGCTGGCCCGGGTCAACGTCTCCCTGGACACCCTGCGGCCCGAGCGGTTCGCCGCGATCACCCACCGCGACCGCCTGGCCGACGTGCTGGCCGGCCTGCGCGCCGCGACCGACGCCGGCCTCGGCCCGGTGAAGATCAACGCGGTGCTGCTGCGCGGGGTGAACGACGACGAGGCGCCCGACCTGCTGCGCTGGGCGCTGCGCGAGGGCTACCAGCTGCGGTTCATCGAGCAGATGCCGCTGGAGCCGCACGGCTCCTGGGACCGCTCCTCGATGATCGACGCGCAGGAGATCCTCGCCTCGCTGCTCCCCCACGTCGACCTGGTCGACGCCGCCCCCGGCAGCCGGGGCGCCTCCCCCGCCGAGGTGTGGAACGCGAGCTGGGACGACGCCGGCACGGTCCGCACGGGCGTCGTCGGCATCGTCGCCTCGGTGACCCGCCCGTTCTGCGCCGCGTGCGACCGCACCCGCCTGACCGCCGACGGCCAGGTGCGCGACTGCCTGTTCGCCACCCGCGAGCACGACCTGCGCGCCCTGCTGCGCGACGGCGCCACCGACGACCAGCTCGCCGACGCGTGGCGCTCGGCCATGTGGGGCAAGCTGCCCGGCCACGGCATCGACGACCCCTCCTTCACCCGGCCGCAGCGGCCGATGAGCGCGATCGGCGGATAGGTGAGCACGACGACGGGCACGCGCGTGGAGGTCCGCTACTTCGCCGGCGCGGCGGCGGCGGCGGGCACGGACACCGAGCACCTGGAGCTGCCCGCGGGCTCGACGGTGGACGACGTCCTGGTGGCGCTCGCCGCGGCCCACCCGGCCCTGCGGCCGGTGCTGGAGGTGGCCAGCGTCCTGCTCGACGAGGTGGTCGTGCGCGAGCGCTCGACGCCGGTCCCCGGCGGTTCCCAGCTCGACGTCCTGCCGCCCTTCGCCGGCGGCTGAGGGGCGGGCGCGCCCCTGCTGCTCAGGCCAGGGGCTCGACGCGGCCGGACAGCACGCACAGCTCGTTGCCCTCCGGGTCGGCCAGCACCACCCAGCTGACGTCCGCGCCCTGGCCGACGTCGGCCCGCCGGGCCCCCAGGGCGAGCAGCCGCTCGACCTCCTCGGCCTGCGTGCGGTCGGTCGCGGTCAGGTCCAGGTGCAGCCGGTTCTTGACCGCCTTCGGCTCGGCCACCCGGATCAGCCCGATCGTCGGGGACGCCGGCCGGGCGGCGTCCGGGGGCACCAGCTCGACGTAGCCGTCCTCGACCTGCCCGACCTCGTAGCCGAGGGCCTGGGTCCAGAAGCGCGCGAGCGCCTCGGGGTCGGCGCAGTCGATCGCGATCTCGGTGATCCGGGCAGCCACCGCGCCAGCATGGCCGACGCGGCGGCCCTCCGCTACGGGCAGGCCACCCACTCGTCGCTGCCGTCGCCGAACTCCTGGCGCTTCCACACCGGCAGCCGGGCCTTCACCTCGTCGACGAGGGCGGCGGCCGCGGTGAACGCCTCGGCGCGGTGGGCCGCGGAGACCGCCACGGCGAGCGCGACCTCTCCCACGGCCAGCGGCCCGAGGCGGTGGGAGACGGCCACCGCGTCCACGGGGTGGGCCGCGGCGACGTCGGCCGCCACCTGCTCCAGCAGCGCCGGCGCCGTGGGGTGCCCGACGTACTCGATGCCGGCCACGGCGCGGCCGCCGTCGTGGTCGCGCACGACGCCCGCGAACGTCACCGTGGCCCCGGCCGCGGCGTCGTCGACCGCGCGGGCGTGGGCCTGCACGTCCAGCTCCTCGGTGGTCACCACGGCCAGCACGACGCGGCGCGCTGGCGCGGACAGGCGGGAGGAGTCGGTGGTCACCGGACCAGCGTAGGCGGGCCGGGGGTGTCGACGTCGTCCCCGTCGGCGACGTCGGAGGACTCCACGAGCAGCGCGCCGGCGGTCTTGAGGTAGGGGCCCGCGCCGCGGTCGCCGGTGGCGGCCGCCGCGGCGGCGGACCAGTGCGCGCGCCCCAGCAGCACCGGGTGCCCGGGGCGCCCGGCGTAGGCGGCCCGGGCGAGGGCGTCGGGTCCGGTGGCCAGGGCGGTGAGCCGGGCCACCGCGGCCGGCGTCAGGCCCGGGACGTCGACCAGCGCGACCAGCGCCGCGACGGGCGGGCGCTCCAGGGCCGCCGCCGCGCGCAGGCCGGCGCGCAGGGACGCGCTCATCCCCTGCTCCCAGTCCTCGGCCACGACGGCCACGGCCCCCGGGGGCAGCAGCGCGCGGGCGGCACCGGCGCCCGCGCCGAGGACGACGAGCACCGGCTCGCAGCCGCCGGCGCGCAGGGCCGACACCCGGGAGGCGAGCCACGGCGTCCCGTCGGCGTCGCGGGCGAGCGCCTTCGGGCCGCCGAAGCGGGTGCCCGCACCGGCGGCGAGCAGGACGCCGACCACGCCCCGCAGGTCCTGCCCCGGCGCCGGCCGGGCGGGCTTGTCGCGCTGGCGCACGCGCAGCCCGGAGGCGACGAGCCGCGCCAGCAGCTCCCGGGAGGTCACGCGCTGCGCGCCGAGGGCGACCAGGTCGTCGACGGCGGCGTCGGGGACGTCGTAGTGGTCGGCGTCGAAGCTGCGCGGCGCCAGCCCGGCGCGGGCGGCGAAGGCGTGCAGCTCGGCCAGGGAGGTGTCGCTGACCAGGTGCGCCCACAGGCGGCCGTGCGCCGGCCAGCGCGCCTCGTCGACCAGGACCGCCACGGTGCCCACCCTACGAGTCGCCCCCCACTCGCACTCCTCGCCAGGAGTGCGGTGGGCTGGGGCCCGAGACGCGCCGAGGGCGGCACCCCGGTGGGGTGCCGCCCTCGGACGGTGGGTCAGGTGGTGCGGGTGGCGCAGGGCGCTGGACTCAGAAGTCCATGCCGCCCATGCCGCCGTCGCCGCCCGGAGCGGCCGCGGCGGCCTTCTCCGGCTTGTCGGCGATGACGGCCTCGGTGGTGAGGAACAGGCCCGCGATGCTGGCCGCGTTCTGCAGCGCCGAGCGGGTCACCTTGGCGGGGTCGATGATCCCCGTGGCGACCATGTCGACGTACTCGTTGGTCGCGGCGTTGAGGCCGTGACCGGTCTCCAGGTTGCGCACGCGCTCGGCGACGACGCCGCCCTCGAGACCGGCGTTGACCGCGATCTGCTTGAGCGGGGCCTCGATGGCGACGCGGACGATGTTGGCGCCGGTCGCCTCGTCACCGGTGAGGCCGAGGTCGTCGAACGCCGTCTTGCCGGCCTGGATGAGGGCCACGCCGCCACCGGCGACGATGCCCTCCTCGACGGCCGCCTTCGCGTTGCGCACGGCGTCCTCGATGCGGTGCTTGCGCTCCTTGAGCTCGACCTCGGTCGCCGCGCCGGCCTTGATGACGGCCACGCCGCCGGCCAGCTTGGCCAGGCGCTCCTGCAGCTTCTCGCGGTCGTAGTCGGAGTCGCTGCGCTCGATCTCGGAGCGGATCTGGTTCACCCGGCCCGCGATCTGGTCGGCGTCGCCGGCGCCCTCGACGATCGTGGTCTCGTCCTTGGTGACGACGATCTTGCGGGCGCGGCCCAGGAGGTCCAGGCCAGCGGTGTCGAGCTTGAGGCCGACCTCCTCGGAGATGACCTGGCCGCCGGTCAGGATCGCGATGTCCTGGAGCATGGCCTTGCGGCGGTCGCCGAAGCCGGGGGCCTTGACGGCCACCGAGCGGAAGATCCCGCGGATCTTGTTGACGACCAGGGTGGCCAGGGCCTCGCCCTCGACGTCCTCGGAGATGATCGCCAGCGGCTTGCCCGACTGGGTGACCTTCTCCAGCAGGGGCAGGAGGTCCTTGATCGAGGAGATCTTGGAGTTGACGACGAGGATGTAGGGGTCGTCGAGGACGGCCTCCATGCGCTCGGAGTCGGTGACGAAGTAGGGCGAGATGTAGCCCTTGTCGAAGCGCATGCCCTCGGTGAGCTCGAGCTCCAGGCCGAAGGTGTTGGACTCCTCGACCGTGATCACGCCCTCCTTGCCGACCTTGTCCATGGCCTCGGCGATGAGCTCGCCGATCTGGGGGTCAGCGGCGGAGATGGAGGCGGTCGCCGCGATCTGCTCGCGGGTCTCGACCTCGACGGCGTTCTCCAGCAGGCGGGCGGAGACCGAGGCGACAGCGGCCTCGATGCCCTTGCGCAGCGCCATCGGGTTCGCCCCGGCGGCCACGTTGCGCAGGCCCTCGCGGACCATCGCCTGGGCCAGCACGGTGGCGGTGGTGGTGCCGTCGCCGGCGACGTCGTCGGTCTTCTTGGCGACCTCCTTGACGAGCTCGGCGCCGATCTTCTCGTAGGGGTCCTCGAGGTCGATCTCCTTGGCGATGCTCACACCGTCGTTGGTGATCGTGGGGGCGCCCCACTTCTTCTCGAGCACGACGTTGCGGCCCTTCGGGCCGAGGGTGACCTTGACGGCGTCGGCGAGGGTGTTCATGCCCCGCTCGAGACCGCGGCGGGCCTCTTCGTTGAAGGCGATGGTCTTGGCCATGCGGATGTCCTCCCGGAACGGGTGGCGGTGTCGGCCGCACCGGTGCCCGCGACGGACGCCGCCCCAGCACCGGTCACGTCCCGGGCCTCAGCGGCTCACCAGCACGGCCAGGAGCCGGTGGGCCCCAGGTCGTGGTTGGCACTCGGGTGTCCTGAGTGCCAGCCCCAAGACTGGCACTCTCGCCGCCCGAGTGCAAACCCCTGCCCCCTGGACGGCGGACGGCGCCGCCCAGCGGCAGCGGGGACGGCGCCGAGCTCTGGCGCAGGTGCGCTCAGGCGAGGCGCACGGCCTCGGCCTGCGGGCCCTTCTGGCCGCTGCCCACCTCGAACTCGACGGCCTGCCCCTCCTCGAGGGAGCGGTAGCCGTCCATCGCGATGGCGGACCAGTGGACGAACACGTCCGGGCCGCCGTCGACGGTGATGAAGCCGTAGCCCTTCTCCGCGTTGAACCACTTCACGGTCCCCTGGGGCATGTCGTCGCTCCTGCGTCCCTGCGGCGGTCCGGCCCGGGCGCTGCGCCGGGGCCTGGTCAGGCGCGCGACGATAGCGGGGCCCGAGCCGCTGGCGCGAGGGTCGCGGCGGGCGGCGGGCGGCGGGCGCAGGCCAGGCGCAGACCCGGGGGGCTGCGCGCTCAGGGCGTCCAGCCGGGCCCGAGGACCACGGTGAGCGTCTCCGCGTCGGCGTCGGGGTCGAGCACCGCCTCGCCGCCGAGGTCGGCGGCGACGGCCTCGGCGGTGACCTCCAGGTCGGCGTCGGCGTAGGCGACGGTGGTGGCCCGCACGGCGCCGCTGCGCTCGTTGCCCGTGCTGGAGACCGTCCAGCCCTCCCGCTGCAGGACGGTCGACGCCTTCGCCGCCAGGCCCGTGGTCTTCGTGCCGTTGAGCACGACCAGCGGGACGGAGGTGTCCGGCTCCTGCGGCTCGGCGTCCTCCTCCGGCTCGGCGTCCTCCTCCGGCTCGACCGGGGGCTCGGCGACGACCGAGGCCTCCACGACCTCCCCGTCGGCGTCGGTGGAGGCGCCGGTGGAGCCGGCGGGCAGGTCGGCGGGCACCGCCTCGAGCTCGGCGGCCGGCTCCTGCTGCACGGCTGCGACCGCGGGGGCGCCGGGGTCGGTGGTGGCCCCGTCGCCACCACCGCCCAGGAGGACCACCGCGCTCAGGGCCAGGACGCCGGTCACGCCGGCGACCGCGGCAGCGGGCACCACCGGCATCAGCCGGTTGGGGCGCGCGCGGTGGGCGCCGCGCCGTCCGTCTCCGGGGACGACGGTGTCGAACTCGTCCCGTGGGTAGCGCCTGCTCACGGTCCGTGAGGCTACGCAGTCACACCCTCTCGGGGGCGGAAATCGACGACCCGGCGCGCCGCTGGTCGCGCAGGCGGCGCAGCCGCTGGACCAGCAGCGGGTCGGCGGCCATCGCCGCCGGGTCCTCCAGCAGGGCGTTGAGCACCTGGTAGTACCGGGTGGCCGAGAGGTCGAACGCCTCCCGGACGGCCTGCTCCTTGACGCCCTGGTGCTTCCACCACCGGCGCTCGAACTCCAGCACCGCGCGGTCGCGCTCGGACAGGCCCTGCGACGGCGGCGGTGACGGCGGCGGTGACGGCGGCAGGGCCTCGGCGGGCTGCGGGGACGGGCGGTCGGCGTCCACCCCTCCACTGTAGGACGGGGCCACACCGGTGTCGTCCTCCCGCGGGCGCCTAGCCTGCTGGCGTGGCGGGCGCGCAGAGCGGGGCGGACAGGGCGCGGGCGGCGCTGGCGGGCGTGCACCCCAGCTGGGCGGCGGCGCTGGAGCCGGCGCTGGCCGACCTGGAGCGGGCGCTCGCGCGCGGTGAGCGAGAGCGCGCCGGTGGCGCGGTGGTGCTGCCCGCGGCCGACCGGGTGCTGCGGGCGTTCGCGACGCCGCTGGACGACGTCCGGGTGCTGGTGCTGGGACAGGACCCCTACCCCACGCCGGGGCACGCGGTGGGGCTGTCCTTCTCCGTGGAGCCGCACGTGCGCCCGCTGCCGCCGACGCTGCGCAACGTGCTGCGCGAGCTGGTCGCCGACACCGGCGTCCCGGCTCCCGCCACCGGCGACCTCTCCCCCTGGGCGGAGCGGGGCGTCCTGCTGCTCAACCGGGTGCTCACGGTGCGCGCCGGCGAGTCCGGCTCGCACCGGCGCAGCGGCTGGGAGGCGGTGACCGACCAGGCCGTGCGCGCCCTGGCCGCCCGCGGGGGCCCGCTGGTGTCGCTGCTGTGGGGGCGCGACGCCCAGGCCGTGGCGCCGCTGCTGGCGGGGACGGCGGTGGTCACCGGCGTCCACCCCAGCCCGCTGTCGGCCTCGCGCGGCTTCACCGGCTCGCGCCCCTTCACGGCCGTCGACGCCCTGCTGGCCGAGCAGGGTGCCCCACCGGTGGACTGGGCCCTGACCTGAAGAGCCCGGAGTCGTACGGTGCGGGGGTGGAGCGCGCCCCCGCCGACCAGCCGCTGCAGTGGCACCGCTACGTCGCCCTGGGCGACTCCTTCACCGAGGGCCTGGCCGACCCCGACCCCGAGCGCCCCGGGGCCTACCGCGGCTGGGCCGACCGCCTGGCCGAGCTCCTGGACGCCCAGGCGCGCGCGGGCGGCGGCCCGGGCCTGGAGTACGCCAACCTGGCGGTCCGCGGGCGGCTCCTGGGGGCGATCCTGGCCGAGCAGCTGCCCGTGGCCCTGGCCAGCGGCGCCGACCTGGTGAGCATCGCCGCCGGTGGCAACGACCTGCTGCGCCCGCGGGCCGACGTCGACGCCCTCGCCGCCTCGATGGACGACGCCGTCGGCGCGCTGCGCGCCACGGGGGCCGACGTGCTGCTGGTGGCCGGCTTCGACCCCCGCTCGCTGCCCGTCGTGCGCCTGACCCGCGGGCGGGTGGCCGCCTACAACCTCCAGCTGTGGGCCACGGCTCGCCGCCACGGCGCGGCGGTCCTGGACCTGTGGTCGCTGCGCGCGCTGTACGACCTGCGCATGTGGGCACCGGACCGGATCCACCTCAGCGACGAGGGGCACCGACGGGTCGCGCTGGCCGCCCTCGCCGCTCTGCACGGCGGCCGGCAGGGAGCCGCGGAGGAGTGGGCCCAGCCGCTGCCGGGCGGGCCGGCCCGCTCGCGGCTCACCGCGGCCCGCGACGACGCCGCCTGGGCGCGGACGCACCTGGCGCCGTGGGTGCAGCGGCGGATCGCCGGCCGCTCCAGCGGGGACGCCGTCCGGGCCAAGCGGCCCGTGCCGGTGCGGGTGAGCGGGCCCGGCCCCGAGGGGCCGGGCCCGCTCAGTGGGAGTGCTCGGACCTGACGCCGCCGCCGGTCAGCAGCTGGCGCAGGTCCTCCAGGTGCTGGGCGTGGGAGACCGCGCCGTCACCGGCGGGGCTGGCGGCCAGCGCGGGGGTCGCGCCGCCGGCCACGAGGCCGGCGGCCAGCGCCAGCACGGCGATCTGCACGCGCGGGCTGGCCGTCCCCCCGGCCGGGTCCTCGCGCGCCCACCGCGTGCTGCGCACGGTGAGCACTGCGGTGGCCAGGCACAGCAGGAGGGCCATCGCGGCGGGGAGCAGGCGGGTGGTGGCGCCCGCGGCGCCCGCGACCCAGCCGGCGGCCCCCACCGCGGAGACCGCCACGGCGAAGGGGGCCAGGGGCGGGCGGTCGGCGGCCAGGGCCCCGAGCGCCCAGCCGAGCTGCCACAGGGCCAGGAGGACGACCGGCGCACCGAGCGCAGACCCGGCGCGCAGCGCGGCGGCGCCCACGGCGACGGCCACGAGCGCCGCACCCAGCGAGGTGATGGCCGCGGCGCACCGGGCCAGACCGGAGCGGTCCAGCCCTCGGACGTCGTCCGAGGGCTGGACCGCAGGCGCCGCACCCGCAGCGGGGGCGGTCGTCGTCATGCTCAGACCCGGGCGGTGCGGCGGGTCTTGTCGGCCGCCAGGGCGACGGCCAGGAGGATGATCGCGGTGCCGAGGTGCAGCACGTTGTCGGCCTGGTTCAGGGCGAGGATGTTGGCGCTGTTCATCGGGTCGGCGATGAAGAGGCCGATGATGCCGACGAGCAGGTAGACCACGCCCACGGTGAGGTTGGCGCTGCGGGCGCCGGAGTGGGTGCGCGAGCCCAGGAGCAGGAACAGCCCGATCAGGACGTGCACGATGTTGTGCAGCGGGTTGATGTCGAACCCGAGCAGGCTGCCCTGGGGCTCGGAGTCGGCGAAGCCGGAGAACCCGGTGATGAAGAAGCCGATGATCCCGATGAGCAGGTAGATGGCGCCGAAGACCAGCGCGACGGTCTGGTTGACGCTCCGGCCCGTGGTCGTGGTGCGCGTGTCGTTGGACATGGTTCCTCCTGATGCGGCCCCGGGTCGTCCGGGGTCCTCGGTGCACAGGTACCCCGCTGGTGATCTCCCAAGCACTCCGGAGCCCGTCCGGGGCCTCGCTTCACCCGCCCGGACCAGCCGCCGGGGGGACGAGTCAGGACGAGCCGGGACGAGGCGGGCGAGCTGGGCGCCCGCCCGCGGCGCCGCCCGACGGCGGCGCGCCGCGACCCGCCCGACGCGCCGGGAGAACGGCGGAACCAGCCACGACGGCGGCCTGCGTCTGCCAGCATCGCGGCATGCGCACCGAGCCTGCCGAGGAGGTCGCCGACTCCCGCTCCGCCGGCGCCGCGAGCGGGCCCGGCGGCGCGATGATGCTCCTCGCGCTGGCGCAGGAGCACGCCGACCGGGTGCGCTGGTCGGCCGAGGCCGAGGCCGAGGCACTGCTGCAGGAGGCCCGGGAGGCGTCCCGGGCGCAGCTGGCCGAGGCCGAGCGCACGGCCGCCGCCGCGCGCGGCCGGATCGCCCAGGAGGCCTCCGCGGCGCGCGCCCGCGGGGTCGAGGAGGCCGCCGCGCTGCGGGCCCAGGCGGCCGAGCAGGCCGCCGCGCTGATGGCCGACGCCGAGGCGGAGACCACCGCGCTGCGCACCCGCACCCAGGAGCAGGCCGAGGCGCTGAGGGCCGCCGCCGAGCAGGCCGCCACCACCGCGCGGTCCGAGGCGGACGCCGCCGCGGCCGCCCTGCTGGAGGGCGCGCGCCTGGAGCAGGCGGCCCTGCGCGACGAGGCCGTGCGCCTGCGCTCGGAGGCCGCGCGGCTCCTGCGCTCGCTGGAGGAGGCCGAGGCCGGCCGCCACGCCGCCGAGCAGGCCGCCGAGCAGGTGGCCGACCGCGCCCTGGAGCTGCTCGAGCGGTCCCAGCGCGACGCCGCCCAGGCCCTGGAGGACGCCGGCGAGCAGGCCGCGCTGGTCGCCGAGGCCGCCGAGCGCAGCAGCGCCCAGGTCCGCGCCGAGGCGGAGGCGGAGACCACCGAGCTCACCGAGGCCGCCCGCCGCAAGCTGGCGCAGGCGCGCGGTGAGGCCGAGCGCGTGCTCGTCGGCGCCCGCGCCGAGGCCGACCAGGTGCTGGCCGCGGCGCGCGAGGCCGCCGAGCGCGACCGCAGCGAGGCGGCCGTCGAGGCGGACGCCGTCCGCGAGACCGCCCACATCGAGGCGCAACGGGCCCTGGCCGAGGCCTACGCCCAGGCCGAGCGCGCCCTCGCCGCCGCCACCGCCGACGCGACGGCGGCGCGCCGGGCCGGCGAGGCGGACCTGGCCGACGCCCGAGCCGAGGCGGCCCGCGAGCTCGAGGCGGCCCGCGCGCAGGCGCAGCGGGTCCGCGACGAGGCCCGCGCCGCCGCCGAGCAGGACCTCGCCCAGGCCGCGGAGCAGACGGCCTGGACGGCGCGCACCGTCGGGGCCCTGCTGGCCACCGCCGCCGCCGAGGCCGACGCTGCCCGCCGCGCCGGGCACGCCGAGGCCGCCGAGGCCGTCCGCCGGGTCCGCCGGAGGTTGGCGCCCGTCGTCGGCGCCGCCACCGCGCGCACCCGCGCCCGCCTGGCCGCCGTCGACGCGGAGTCGGCCGCCGTGCGCACCCGCGGCCGCGCGTCGCTGAGCGCCGCCACCGCCGAGGCCGAGCGCCTGGTCGCCGCGGCCTCCCAGGACGCCGCGGCCGTCCGCACCGCCGCGCGCACGGCCGCGGACGAGCTGACCGCCCGCGCCGAGCGGCGCGCCGCCGAGGCCGAGACCGGTGCCCGGGCGCTGCGCCAGCGCGTCGCGGAGGACGTCGCCCGGGCCCAGCGCGAGGCCCTCGGCGTGCGCAGCAGCGCCCGCACCGAGGCGGTCACCCTGGTCGTGGAGGCGCGCGCCGACGCCGACCGCGTGCGCCTGCAGGCGCGCCAGATGGTCGCCGACGCCCGGGCGGAGGTCGCCGCGCTGGCCCGCCGGCGCGACGGCATCGCCGCCGAGCTGGGCCAGCTGTCCGGCGTCCTGGAGGCGCTGGCGGTGCCGGACACCGCCGCGCACGCCGCAGCGCTCCAGGCGAGCACGACCACCTCCGCCCCCGCGCCCACCGCCACCCCGACCGGAGACCCCACGACGCCATGAGCGAGAGCAGCTTCCGCACCGTCCTGCGCGGGTACGAGCCGGCCCAGGTGGACCAGCGACTGTCCGACCTGACCGCGCACCTGCACGCGAGCCAGGACCGCGCTGCTGAGCTCGCGCGCGAGGTCGAGCTGCTCGCCCGCCGCGTGGCGGACCGTCCCGAGACCCCCGCGCCGCCCCCGCAGCCGGCCGCCGCCGCCACGTTCACCGACCTCGGCACCCGCGTCGCGCAGATCCTCACCCTCGCCCAGGAGGAGGCCGCGGAGCTGGTGGCGCGTGCGGAGGCCAGCGCGACCGCGCTGACCGCGGAGGCCGAGGCCGCCGCGCGGCTGGTGCGCACGGAGGCCGACCGCTACGACGCCGCGGTGCGCAGCGACGCCGGCACCGAGGTGCAGCGCGTGACCACCGAGGCGATGCGCCGCGCCGACGACGTCCTGGACGCCGCCGAGCGCGACGCCACCGCGCGCCGGGAGGAGGCGGAGGCGCTGTGGGAGCGCCAGCGCGCCAAGGCCGCTCAGGCCGCCGCGGACTTCGAGATGGCCCTGGCCGCTCGCCGCGAGCGGGCCGAGCGCGAGTTCGCCGAGCGCACGGCGGCCGCGGAGGCGCAGCTGACCGCGACCGAGGAGGCCGCGCTGCGCGCCCGCAGCCAGTCCGAGCGCGAGGCCGCCGAGGCCGCCGCCCGGGCCCGCCGGATGGTCGAGGACGCCCAGGACGAGGCCGACCAGCTCGTCGCCGACGCCCGCGCGCGCGCTGACCGGATCCGCGCCGAGTCCGAGCGGGAGCTCTCCGCCGCCTCCCAGCGCCGGGACAGCATCAACGCCCAGCTCACCAACGTGCGCCAGATGCTGGCCACCCTCACCGGCGGCGCCCCGGTGATCGGGCTGGAAGAGCCGCTCTCCGCCGCCCTGGACGCCGCCGGAGCCGTTCCTGCCGGCCGGAGCGAGGGCGCGAGCATGACCGTCATCCAGCTGCCCGCCGAGGACCGCGCGTCCGAGGCCGACGTCGTGGAGCTGCACGACCCGGTCCGGGCCGCCAAGCGCCGCTGACGCGCCGCTGGCCGGTGGCGGCCGGCAGCAGGACGGCCCGGCACCCCTTGCAGGGGTGCCGGGCCGTCCTGGTGCTCGCTGAGCTGGCGGGGCTCGTCAGCCCTTCACGGCGCCCGCCATGATGCCGCCGACGATCTGGCGGCCGAGCAGCGCGAAGACGACGATGACCGGGAGCGTCCCGAACAGCGTGCCGGCCATGATGATCGCCTGGTCGGGCACGTAGCCCTGGCCGAGGTTGTTCAGGGCCACCTGCACCGTCGGGTTGCGCGAGGTCAGCGCGATCAGCGGCCAGAAGAAGTCGTTCCAGGCCGCCATGAAGGACAGCATCCCCAGCACGGCCATGCCCGGGCGGGCGATCGGCACGATGATGCTCAGGAAGGTGCGGGAGGTGCTGGCCCCGTCGACCCGGGCCGCCTCCAGGATCTCGTCCGGAACGGTCTGGACGAGGTACTGGCGCATGAAGAAGACGCCGAAGGCGGTGACCAGCGTCGGCAGGATGACCGAGGTGAGCTTCCCGGTCAGGTCGAGGGCCGACATGATCTGGTACAGCGGCACCACGCCCAGGGTGGGCGGGATCATCAGCGTGCCGAGGGTGATGGCGAAGAGGGCGTTGCGGCCGCGGAAGCGGAGCTTGGCGAACGCGAAGCCGGCCAGGGTGCAGAAGAAGACGGTGCCCAGGGCCACGACCCCGGAGACGATCGCGGAGTTGGCGATCGCCCGCACCAGCGGCTGCACCTCCAGCGCGGTGCGGATGTTCGACCACAGGCCCCCGCCGGGGAGCAGCGGCGGCGGCGACTGGTTCATCTCCGCCATCGACCGGCTGGCGCTGACGATCATGTACCAGAACGGCAGCATGGACAGGAGGGCCACGAGGACCAGGAAGGCGTAGGTCATCCAGCCCGCCTGGTCGTTGCCGCGCTTGCGGCCTCGGCGCTGGCCCCCCGTGGAGGGCGGAGGGGCCGCGATGCTCGCGTTCCGCACGGAGGTCGTGGTCATCGGGACTCCCGGGTGCGCCAGCGGGCGAGTGAGGTGTTGAAGAGCACCAGCACGATGATGAGCAGGAAGGTGATCCAGGCGATCGTGGCGGCGCGGCCGAGCTGCAGGTACTGCCAGCCCTGCTGGTACATGTAGAGGCCGAGCGTCTGGTACTGGTGCAGCGCTCCGCCGTTGGGGTCGCCGCCGAAGAGCAGCGGTTCACCGAACAGCTGGGTCGCCCCGATCGTGGAGATCACGATGGTGAACAGGATGGTCGGCCGCAGGCCCGGCAGCGTCACGTGGAGGAACTGCTGCCACCGGTTGGCGCCGTCCAGGGCCGCGGACTCGTAGAGGTCCTGGGAGATGGACTGCATGCCCGCGAGGTAGATCAGCGCGTTGTAGCCGGTCCAGCGCCAGACGATGATGACGCCGATGGCGATCTGGCCGGCCCAGTTGCCGTTGCGCCAGTCGATGGCGTCCATCCCGACGAGGGAGAGCACCCAGTTGGCGAAGCCGGCGTCGCGCCCGAAGATCTGCGCGAAGACCAGGGTCGCCGCCGCCACCGAGGTGGCGTACGGGAGGATGATCACGATGCGGAAGAAGCCGCGGGCGCGCATCCGGTAGTTCAGCGCGTGGGCCACCGCGAGCGACAGCAGCAGCTGCGGGACGGTGCCGATGACGCCGATCGTGAAGGTCTTGAGCAGGGCGTTGTAGAACTCCGGGCTCGCGAACAGCCAGCGGTAGTTCTCCAGCCCGATGAAGGTCATGTCACCGCCGAGGCGGTAGGCGTGCAGGCTGATCCACGCGGTGAACACCAGCGGGAAGAGCCCGAACACGGCGAAGAGCAGGAAGAACGGCGCCACGTACGCGTACGGGGCGAACTTCAGGTCGAAGTGGAACAGCTTGTCCCGGAACCCGCGGCTCTGGCGCGGCGGCGCACCGTCAGCCGAGGGCGCAGGTGACCGGGACTCGATGGCGACGGCCATGTCAACCCTCTCAGTGTCTGCAGTGCCCGGACGGTACTGCCCCGGGCCGGACGGGGGCGGTCGGCGCGAGGATCGTCCTCGCGCCGACCGCCCCGGTGTGCGTCTCAGTCCGGCAGGTCAGCTGGCCTGGTTCTCGATCTCGCGGCCGGCGGCCTTCCAGGCGTCGTCGGGGCTGACGCCGTTGGCCTCGACCGAGGTCAGGGCGTTGCTCAGCTGCACCCGGTAGATGCTGTCGTTGATGCCCAGGACCTGCACCGGGGCGGCCTCGGCGGCCTCGCCGAAGATCTGGCCGATCGGCGCGTTCATGAAGTACTCGTTGGTGACGTCGCCGATCTGGGTCAGGGCCTCGGAGCGGGACGGGAAGGCGCCCTGCTCGTTGAACAGCGTGACCTGGTTCTCAGGAGCGGTCAGGAAGGCGGCGAGCTTGGCGGCCTCCTCCTGCTGGTCGCTGGCCTCGGGGACGGCGAGGTAGGAGCCGCCCCAGTTGCCGCCCATGCCGCCGGGCATCTGCACGACGTTCCACTTGTTGGCGCCCTCGTCGCCGGCCTGGCCCTTGATGTAGCCCAGCATCCAGGCCGGGCAGGCGATGGTGGCGAAGGAGCCGCTGGTGAAGCCCTGGTTCCACTCGGGGGCGAACTGCTGCAGCTTGGCGGTCAGGCCCTCCTCGCCGGCAGCAGCGGCGGTGTCGAACGCGTCACGGACGGCGGGGTTGGAGTCCCAGATCGGGTCGCCGTTGTCGTCGTAGTAGATCTCGGTCTCGGTGGAGACGATCGCGTTGTACAGGCCGCTGGCGGCGTCGGTCCAGGCGCTGCCGGCGGGGGCGCTGGCCTGGTACTCCCGGCCCAGCGCGAGGTAGTCGTCCCAGGAGGTCATGCGGGCGGCGAGCTCGGCCGGGTCGGTGGGCAGGCCCGCCTGGCCCAGCAGGTCGCTGCGGTAGCAGATCGCCATCGGGCCGGCGTCGGTGCCCAGACCGACGACCTTGCCGTCCTCGGTGGTCGCGGCCGCGGTCTTCCACTCCGGGTAGCCCTCGACCGCGTCGGGGGCGAGCTCGCTCATGTCGGCGAAGTTGTCCGCCTGGTTGGTGGTGACGTCCGTGATGCGGCCGACCTCGAGCCCGACGAGGTCGGGGGTCTCGCCGCCGCTGAGCCGCGTCTGCAGCGCGGTCCAGTAGTCGGCCTCCTCCTGCACGGACTCGTAGTTGATGGTGACGCCGGGGTTGTCCGCCTCGTACTGGTCGAAGAGGCCGGCCTCCTCGAAGCCCATCGTGCCGAACAGGCTGACGTCGAGGGTGACGTCGCCGTCGCCGCCGCTGCCGCCCGAGGCCGCGTCGTCACCGCCGCCGCCGCAGGCGGTCAGCAGCAGCGCGCCGCTCAGGGCGATGGCCACGAGGCTGGTGGTGTTCCGTCGGTTCTTCATGCGTCCTCCTCCAGGCCTCGTCATCGAGGCCAGATCTTCGTCGATCCAAGGGGTGTGCTGCGGTGCGCGAGCACCGGGTGAAAGCGCTCCCACGAGCGATGCGGCCAGCATCACCGGGCGCTCGCCGCCGAGTCAAGCGCCTCCTGCTGTGGTTATCCGACTGTGACCAGGACGCGCTCTCGCGGCGGCTCAGCAGGAGTCGCGCAGGACCAGCTGGGTCGGCAGCACCACGGAGGAGTCGTGCTCGCGGCCCTCCAGGACGTCGAGGAGCATCCGGGCCATCGCGCGGCCCAGCTCGTCGATCGGCTGGCGCACCGTGGTGAGCGCGGGGGTGGTGCCGGCGGCGATGGAGACGTCGTCGAAGCCCACCAGCGCCACGTCACCGGGCACGCTGCGCCCGCGCGAGGTCAGCTCCTGCACCGCCCCCACGGCCATCAGGTCGTTGGCGGCGAAGACTCCGTCGAGGTCCGGAGCCCGGTCCAGCAGGGCGGCCATCGCGGCGCGGCCGCCCTGGACCGTGAAGTCACCGGCGGCCACCCGCTCGCCAGGCAGGGCGAGGCCCCGCTCGGCCAGCACCGCGGAGAAGCCGTCGAGGCGGTCTCGGGAGGCCTGCATGTCCGCCGGCCCGGTGATCGTGGCCAGGCGGGTGCGGCCCCGATCCAGCAGCGCGGAAGCGGCC